>OHDI01000171.1_pt1 | contig 53550 bp, 49 predicted proteins | sample 1566981 | NCBI WGS metagenome assembly OHDI01 (sample SAMEA3879509, study PRJEB24766) | human gut metagenome | biome: human-associated habitat; feature: feces | place: USA | collected 1985/1987 | reverse complement strand
CCCCCCCCCTATTCATTTCTTTTTATTACTTTTGCCCCCAGAAAATTCAAACTATCATGTATACGGTTAATTTATATAATTACCTATTGATATAGTAAAAACGAAAAAAATAGACTTAACTAAACTCTTTTAATAGATGGTTAAACGATTGATTTTAGCTTCAGTGTTACTCATATTTGTATCACTAGCTAATTATGCGCAAAACATTGGAGTCAAGTCCAACCTCTTATATTGGGCTACAACAACTCCTAATCTAGGTGTCGAGACTGCCTTAGGCAAGAAGCATACCGCTCAGGTATTCTTTGGCTTCAATCCTTGGAAACAGTCCGGTGGCGACCAGTCAAGCCTTCGTCATTGGCTTTTGCAACCAGAATACCGTTACTGGTTCTGCCAAAGCTTCAATGGTTGGTTCTTGGGTGTTCATGCCATGGGCGGACAGTTTAATGCTGGAGGGGTGAAGTTACCCCTTGGCATTTTCAAATCTCTACGCGACCATCGTTACGAAGGATGGTATGTAGGTGGTGGTGTGACCGCTGGTTATCAATGGCCTCTTTCCAAGCACTGGAACCTGGAAACCTCTGTAGGTTTCGGATATGATTATATCCAGTACGAAAAGTTCAAGTGTGGTGCCTGTGGCGAGAAGGAGAAGTCATCTCATGACAACTACGTGGGTCCTACCAAGGCAGCCATTTCTCTTATTTATATGTTGTAACTCATTAAACATAATCTATGAGTATGAAAGATTTTAAAAACTACATATTATTATTCAGCTCTCTTTTGATGGCTATGCCTCTTGCAGCCCAGGATTGCAAGAGTCTCAAGTTGGCTTCCGATAAGATAAAGGTATCTAATGTTCAGATGTCTCACCACAATGACCTCATTACGGTTGCGATGGATCTGAATCTCGATTCCCTGAATCTCCCAACCAACAACCAGCTTGTATATACTCCGATGATCAAGCATAAGGGTGAGCTGCTCAAGATGCCGGAGATTGTTATCAACGGCAGAAGACAGCAGATTATGTATGATCGTGGAGTAGGAAAGAAACAGTTGCAGCTTTCACCTGAAGCATTGGTGGTGAAGCGTAACAATAAGAAGCAGCAGACTGTGAAGTATCTTGCCTCAGTTCCTCTTTCTTCTAAGGAAAGAAACTACGATCTCGATATTCACGAAGACCTCTGCGGTTGTGGTGATCTGCAGGATGGTACTGATTTTACCATCACTCGCCGTCGCCAGCCAGTAGCATCCTTCGTCCGTCCGGAGGTAGAGGCAATCAAGGTCCGCCATCTGGATAAGCGTGCTTATATCGATTTCCCGGTAGACCGCATAGAGCTGCATCCTGATTACCGTCGTAATCCGGAACAGTTGGATAGCATTATCCGTACCATCAATGCCTTGAAGGAAGATAAGAACCTCGAAGTGAGTGGCATCAACATTCATGGTTATGCATCCCCTGAGAGTCCTTATACTCACAATGATTATCTGGCAAAGAACCGTGCCAAGACGCTTACCGATTATGTCCGCCGCATGGTAAAGTTGCCAAACAGTCTCTTTACGGTTTCTTCTACTCCAGAGGATTGGGACGGACTGATTGCTTATATTAAAGGTAGCAACCTGGAGCATAAGAGTGCCATTCTGGCGATTATTGATGATAAGAGTCTGAATCCTGATGCCCGCGAGTTGAAGATTAAGAAGCAGTATCCTTCACAGTATCGCTTTATGCTCGATACCTGGTATCCGGCACTCCGCCATTCCGACTACCACATTACTTATAAGGTGAAACCTTTTGATGTGGAAGAGGCAAAGGAGATCATCAAAACCAAGCCACAGCAGTTGAGCCAGGAGGAGATGTTCATGGTAGCTCAGACTTACGAGCCAGGCAGCAAGGAGTTTAATGATGTGATGGAGATTGCCGTCCGCATGTTCCCGGAGAACGAGACTGCTAATCTGAATGCAGCCATAACCCGCTTGAATGCCGGTGATGCAGAAGATGCGAAACAATATCTCGACAAGGCTGGAAACAGTGCCGATGCCCAGAATGCCCGAGGTGTCTATGAGATGCTGAAGGGCAACGAGAAGCAAGCTCGTTATTATCTGGAGCAGGCTGCCAAGGCTGGTGTTGCTTCTGCAAAAGAAAATTTACAGAATCTATAAAGTTATACATACTGTCTGTTTAGGATAAGATAGCTATTCCTTAGAGACAGGGCACTGCCCTGGCTTGGGACAGTCTCCTGAACCAGGCAAAACCGTTCTAAGTACAACTTTATAAAGTACCTCAAATATAACGTATTAGATGAATTGTAAACCAAACATATATAAATGTAACATAGTTTGATTTTTAAGAGCGGTTATAAGTAAAGATATAAAATATTAATAACAACGATAAAAAGTTACAAGATGAAGAAAACTTTATTATTTTCCGTTGCATTGGCGGGGCTGATGCTCGGTTCTTGTTCTAGCAGTGATGAACTGAATGGTGGTGGTAACAACACAGGTTCTAATCAGAGTGGTGATGGCTATGTAGCATTTACTATTAATATGCCTAGTCAGTCAGGTAGTAGCTCTCGTGCTTTTGATTCTAGCAATGACCAGTTTAAAGATGGTTTGGCTAATGAGTATGCTGTGAAAGATGCTACTCTTCTTTTGTTCGATGGTGCTGATGAAAATAGTGCGACATTTGTAGCTGCTTATAAGTTGAGTACAGAACCTTGGAAAAAACTTGCACCTTCAGATGATAACATTACTACTCAGTCAAGGAAGATTGTGCAGAAGGTTACAAAGTCAATTAACAAAGCTAAGGCTTTGGTGATTCTTAACAAGAATGGTATCTTTACTGTTGATGATACTGATAATTCTTTGACTATTGATGGTACAAAATTTACTGGAACTTTCAAAAATTTCTTGGAAAAAGCTGATGCAACAAAAGACAAGGACTTTACAAAAGAGGGCTTCTATATGGCTAATGCTCCATTAGCTAGCAGCAATGGTGGTAGTACAGCTCCAGCTACAGGTACAAAAGTTACTACATTGACTGATTTGAAAGATAAAATCTATGATTCAGAATTAGCTGCTAAGACTGGTGATCCTGCAGAAGTTTATGTTGAGCGCGGTGTCGCAAAGGTAACTCTTCAAAAGGGAACTGTTAATAAAGCAGATAATGGTACAACAGATAAGGTTTCTTTTGAAGTAACAGGTTGGGCAATCGATAATTATAATCCGACAACATATTTGGTTCGTTCAACAGATGGTTTCAATTCATGGATGAACTATGCTAATGAAAATGTGACAGCCAAACCTTATCGCTTTGTCGGACATACAGAAGTTGCTCCAGGATTGTATCGTACTTATTTTGCCAAGGATGTGAATTATGATACTGATGCTAGTACTGTTTTGAAGCGTGCTACAGATTTCAAGAATACTTATGGAGATGAAAATCCTCAGTATTGCTTTGAAAACACTTTTAACGTTGAGAAGCAGAGAGAGAATCAGACAACATTAGCAACTATTAAAGCTAAGTTGAATGGTGGTACTTCTTTCTATATTCTTGGTGGTGATCAGACAACTCTATATACAGAGGATGATTTGAAAACTTTGGTTGCTGGTAAGTTCATTACAGAGGAAGATACTTGGTTGAAAACCAATGGTAAGGCTGGTGAAACAATTACAACAACCGATATTACGGTAACATTAGATAAGACTAACCCTACTGCTGTTATTGTAACAGATATTAAGGTTGCAGATTCAAAATTGACTGATCCAACAACAGTAACTTATCCTGCTTTAGATAATGTTAAAGCAGCTATAGGTACTATTACTTATTATCAGAATGGAGAGTCTTATTATACTGTGCGTATCAAGCATTTTGGTGATGAATTGACTCCATGGGCGAAGGGTCAACTTGGTGTATCAGAAGGTAAGATTTATCCTGATGGTACTAAGACTGCAGAGAATAACTGGCTCGGCCGTTATGGTGTTCTCCGTAACAACTGGTATGATATTACTGTAGAAGGTGTTAAGGGATTAGGTTCTCCTATAAGACCTACACTTACAACAACTACAGATGATGAATTGGAGTCTTATATTGCAGTACGTATCAACGTCCTCTCTTGGGCTAAGCGTACACAGGGTGCAACTTTGCACTAAGATGTAAATACATTTAAGATAAAAATTTGAAAATAATAATTGATTAGCGATATGATAGCGCAGAAGATAAATAAATGGTTGAAGGGTGTCATGGCAGCTGCCATGACCCTGACCGTCGCGACCTCATGCCAAGATATGTGGCACCAGGACTACAGCGATTGTCCTAATGGTGTATATGTGAAGTTTAAGTATGATTATAACCTCCAGCGTGCCGACATGTTCAACGACCATGTTGGACAGGTAACGCTGTATGTATTCGACGAGAACGGAAACTATATAACCCAACAGACCGAGACGAATTCTGCGCTATCATCGCCTCTCAAAGACCCAAATTACGTGATGCACGTCGAGAACCTGCAGCCAGGTAAATATCAGTTCCTTGCCCTTGCCGGACAGAATGCTTACGCCGACCAGTTAGCTTCAGGCCGTGCCAAGTTCGTTCGTACTGCTCCATCGGCTACAGGAGATAAGATGCAGAAACTGGAAGTGAATCTCGACCATGAAAATAGGGGAGAGTATGATGAGGTTGTCAACAACAGCCTTCCTCTCGATACCCTCTGGCATGGTAAACTGCTGGAGGCAGTAGAGGTATCATCCTCAAAACCTTCTTATGCAACCATCCCTCTGGTGCGTGATACCAAGAAGATCAATGTGGCGCTTCGTGACCTTGACTCTCCACAGGATATGGATGTCAACGACTACACGATGACCATCGAAGACCATAATGCCCGCATCCTTTGGGATAACTCTCTTGATGAGAGCCGTAAACTCATTTATACCCCTCATGCCACATGGAATACGGTAGATGAAGACGAGCAGGGCAAGATAGCCCATGCTGACTTTATGACCTCCCGCATTCTGAAGCACGAAGATTACAACCAGGATGGCCGACTCCTGATTAAGAGCAAGGAGACCGGAAATACGGTAGTCAATGTAGATCTGCCAGACCTCTTGAGTCGTCTTCGCACCAGTGAAGAGTACAGTTATAGTGCACAGGAATTCCTAGACCGTGCCTATGATTACAAACTTCAGTTCTTTATCCAGGGTGGCAAGCTCAAGTATTGCTACATCACCATTAGTGTGAATGTACTGAGTTGGAGCAAGCGCATCCAGTTCGAAGAACTCCATTAAAACTCTCGAATCCAAATAAAATCGAAAATAAAAAATATTAGTCCTACTGGCTTCTTGTAAGCCCTAAAATATAAAGTATATGTTTAAGATGAAATCGATAATCCGCTCATTGCTAGCCCTTATGCTGGTGATGTCGTTCGCATCCTGTGCGAGCGACAATATCAGCGACTTTCCTATTGCGAATGATAATAGTAAGGTGTTTTTGTCTGTTTCTATAAACGTAGCTGGTGAGGACTCTGAAACAACAAGAGCGGAAGATTATTATTTTGAACCAAAACCTAATGGTGGAGAAAATGGAAATGGATGTAAAAAAGGAGAAATCTACGAACAAAAAGTTCATAATATGTCCCTTCTTTTCTTCCATTCTGATAAGGCTGATTTAACAGATGGTGAAACTAGAATAGAAAAAGTTATTTATTTCCCTACTGTAACATCAGAATCAAAATTCTTCCGTACATTATCTGTAGAGATTGATCGGAAGTATTTGAATGATGCAAAACTCCGCTTTTTAGTCATAGCTAATGTTGGTGACTTATCTGATTATCGTGGTCGTAAATTATCAGAGGTACGAGACCAGTTGATTACTAATGTTTTTGAACGGGCAACAGATGCTAAATATCTGGAAAGTGGAGATTTAGATGGCTATTCTGCATTTGTTATGTCTTCTTATAATCAGAGTTCTTTGAATATAAAAGAGGGTAGCGGTACAGAGGAAGATCCTTTTATTATCAGTCATAAGATAGAGCGTTTGGCTGCAAGAATAGATATAATGCCTCATGTAAATCGTTATCAGTTAGATTCTGAAGGTCTTAACTGTAAGTATTGCTATAATGTCACTCAGGGAACAGATATTATTGGAGGCTTTGTACTAGAGTATGTCCGTCCTTATAATATAATGGATTCTAAGGAATATGTCTTTAAACGTACGGCCAAGAATGCTTCGTTGGAAGATTTGCAATACCTCGGTAAGGAAACGGAAGATGCTTCTAAAAACAGTACTAATTATGTGGTAGAACCAACATCTACTGATAAGAGTAAAGCATCTTATAAATATCCAAAGAATACTGTTGAGTATTGGGCAAAAGATACTTATGATAGTTTCTATAAAACTCATAATGCAGGTAAGACCCATACGTTTTCAAAATCTACAAAGGCAACTAGTAGTGCTAAGGTGTACGATCCTGAGACTGCCTTTTATATCCTGGATTACGTAAAAGAGAATACATCTTTCGATAATAATGAGCAATATGCAACAGGGCTTGTCTTTAAGGGAAAGTATTATGAGAAAAGCGATTGGGTAGTTGCAACTGATGCAGAGATAAAAGCCGGTGGTTCTTCTCATCCTAAAGATGGAGCTGTTGGTACTGACAAGGCTTACACCTACGTCATTCGCCATAGCGACCCTACGGGTGCAGGTACAACTTCCGACCCAATGCATTACGGCATAGTCCGCAATAACATCTATCGGGTTCGTATTGACGGAATTACTGGAAAGGGACCGGATGGAATGAAGATTACCCTCAACGTGAGAAAATGGGCAACCTATACTCACGATGAGACTACAATGTAAAAACGAAATAAACAGATAAACAGAAAGTATAGTTTGAACTTAAACTTTCAAAACAATGAAAACGATTAAGACGATACATACGGCATTGATTCTGATGGTGCTAGCCTTTATGACGGCTTGCTCCACAGATAGTGCTGACCCTATTCAGGGAGACAGTGGAGGCGATAACCCAGGCGACAAGATTACCGTCCACATGACTCTTTCTACAGCTCCTTCTTCTGGAACCAGAGCTACGTTGTCATGGGAAAATGGCATAGATGCGGAAAACATGAAGAGCTGGGTAGTAGCCTTTGTAAAAGACGGCAATGTTGTTTCTTTTGCAGAGAATACGGATGTATCGGCTAATAATCGCATTAAAGATGAAGTCACAATCAAGGATCTTCCTAAAGGAGAAGCTACCTATCAGGTCTATTCCTTCGCTAATCTAACAGCAACAGAACTAGGCATCTCAAAAGGTGCAATCGTCAATTTTGACAACATGAAGTGGAAGATGGATGGTAATGGCTTCGATGTTACTACCAAAGGCATTCCAATGAGCAATAAGCAGGAAGTAACGGTAGATGCTTCCGGTAAGCCAGACAAAACTAATCTTTGGGTAGTAAGAATGCTGGCAAAGGTTACACTTCGGTTTAAGAATCCAAGTTCTACAGATTTGGTAATCAATGATATTACCATCAGCGATATTACTAAGAATAGCAAAGATAATGCAGATGCAGAAAACATCATGTTGTTGCCAAAGCATTCAGATGCATCATCAGGTGCAGATAAGGATCTGGTTAAATGTATTCCGAATCTGGTAAATCAGGCTGCAACGGAGAATTATACTTATAAGCTGTCTTCACCAAAGACGATTGCTGCGAATACATCAGATTATACTGAAGAGAATGAGATTTCATTCTATGTGAATGAAAGCGCAGCTGGCAATACTTCCAAGTATTTTATCATCAACCTGAATACTTCAGCAGGAGTCAAGCGTTACGCTCTGTTCCAGGATTGGAAAACGATAGCTCGCAACGACCATCACATTCTCCCCATCTCATTAGATGATTACAAGTTGAAGTTTGATGTTCAGTCCTTCTCTGCCATCGGTCTCTATCCATCCATAAGAGATAACGGAACCACTCTTTCCTATACCTGTTATTATCCGGAAGAGGAATTCCATATCCAGCCAAAGGTAGTAAAGGCTGATGACTCCGCTATTTCTGGAAGCATCGATAATGCCAATGTAAAATGGGATCTGATCCAAGAAAATGGTATGGCTGATGCCGCAGCTGCTACTGCGAATGCCCATAAGGTGTTTAAAGTTCTTCCATCATGGAATTCAACCACCGGTTATTTTGAAGGTACCTTCAATGATGATGCTACCGACAAGCAGAGTGCCCTCTACAAGGTCACAGTACCTGTGCCAGGTGCCTCAGGAAAAGAACTTATATATAAGATACTTTTCACCAAGGATTTAAGAAGCTATGCTGCTCGTAAATATACGAGACAGAGTTACTATTTCAGAACAAAACAATAATACTTATATTAAAAAACATTGAAGCTTATGTTTAAGTCTAAGATTTTTAATAGTGTAATGAGATATATGTTGGTAGCAATGCTTGCATTGCTGCCAAATGCTATATGGGGAGAGAATGTCTTTTTAAATGATGTACATAAGGTTAACATTAACTTATGTGACATCATGTGGAAGAATAATGCTTTTGCATACGATTATGCTTTGATTTATTTTAAAGATAAAGATGGCAATCAAGTTTCTTTAGATAATTTTGGCTTAGCTCGATGGGGAAAAACTTCTCCTGATGGTGTTCCTAATGATTATACTGATGGAGGAGTAAAAAAAAGTGGAAATTATTATATGTTTTCACAGAAAGTTTATAAATGGGGTGATAAAGAAAATCTTTTTAATTTCACTTTTTCTAATGACAAATTAGACTTATCTGGGTATCAAATTATCTTTAAGGCTTCAAATAGTAATGATTTTGAGTCAGATAAAGAAACTGCTGATATAACCATAACTTATCAGCTTTATTCTCAGAGTAATATTGATGCTGTAACTTTCACCAAGGCAACTGATCCTACTTCGGTAAAATCTGCTTATGCTTTAAAAGAAGGAAACAAATGTATCTTCAGTGGTGCTTCTATATATGATGAGATTAAATCTATCTTGGGTGTTTCGTCTAAAGAAGATATTAAGGACTTCTATATACGTTGGACTATAAAGCATACAGATGACACCAAAGTAGATAATCTTACTGTCTCTTCAGGAAAAATACAGAAGCGTAAGGATTTTGACTATATTTACTTTAATAATACAGGTTCCTCAATCCAAGCAAAAGACTTGGATGTTACCTTAGAGTTGCCTAGTAGTGAGTCTTGGGATAACATAAAATTATCTTTTGTTATTTCCAAAAACATCTCAGAACTGACTTCAAAATATGGTATTGTTGAGAAAGAGCCGACTTTGGATGCAAAGTTTAATGTTCAGCTTTTGGATAATAAGTATAGCATGCCTTTCAATCATTATGTAGGCCATGCTAATACTGCATTTGACGAAAACGATATGCAGCAGACTGCTGAATGGGAGTACTATGTCTATGTGAATGATGCTAATGAGCAAGTAGAGTTAGTGCTGCCATTCGATGAGTATGAAAATAGCGGAAAAGATCTTGAACCACAAGGCTATTTCAGATGGTATGATTTAAAGACAGATTTAGCTAGTAATAATTTACGTCAAAACTCTGGAACAAAACCGACTCTTCTGAATTCTATAATATCAGGAGGAAAGAACTATGGTTTGTTTGCTTACAAACTTCAAAAGGCAGATAAACCATGTAGCGATAATATCGGTGTTACATATACTGCACCAGCAGAAGCTTCATCTGAAGGGTGGGCTGGTGAAGACATCGCCTGTGATGTGAGCCGTTATATTGATGGTTTGGATGCAACAAAAACTTATCTTGTACATGAGCCAACGCTCTCTATCAGATACATTTTCCATATCCGTTCTGCCAAGAAGTTAGCAGACGACATTATGAATACAGCTATTGGCAAAAATCTTGAAAGAGCAGGTTATAGAACTTATGAGGATGGTAAGTATATAACAGTTGGTATGAAGGATAAAAGTTCTTCTGTTGTTACTCTTCGACTGGATTTATCAGATGCAAAGAAATATTATTTCCATCCATTGGCTGATGGTATATATAAGAAAAATGGTTTTTCAGAAGGTTTCACGAATCGAGTATATTATGTAGATGAAAAGGACAAACTCGTAGAATCCAACTTCGATAAAAATAAATTATGCAAGGCAACTAAGATTGAATGGTGGGCATACGATAAGACCAAGACTTATTGCCGCAATTTAGGAACAACAGACAAACGCTTCTTTGATTTAACGATGGAAAATCTTGGAAAACTACCGTGGGCGTCTGTATCTATGGATGGATCTTCGAAGAGTTTTACATTTGAATATGGAGATCCTGTATTCATAGTTGCATATGCAATGGATGATGACGAAAACCGTTGTCCTATTGCCAACTTCGATGTTCGATTCATGAATAATCATCCGATGACTAAAGAGGAGATCGTTAAAAATGGATTGAATAACAGACTGATTAGTTATCTTGACGAGCATTATAAAATGGCTACCAAGCCAATTACATTTGATGATGATGATGTAGAACAGACTGTGGCTGCTCCTACAAGTCCAGATGACAACCAGGACCGATTACCATCTAAATGGGATCGCCGTGCTTATAGTTTCGTATATCGTGATTTGATCGACTGCGATGCTTCTTGGTGGAATAACCTGGGGGAAATCGGTCATTCTCCACTTCATGGAGATTATTGCTTGTATAAATCTGCCAATGTTAATGGTATTTCCGGTAATGGTGGGTCACTTAAAGATGGATATCTTTGGTGGCAAAGTGGAATGTTACATGATAAGACTTATGAGATAACCAATGGTTCTCAGTATGGCCACTTCCTTTATGTGGATGCATCAGACGAAAGTAGAAAAATCGCCGCTGCAGATTTCACGGCAGATCTCTGTACAGGACAGCAACTTATCTTCACAGCGGGTGTTGCTGACATGACTAAAAACGAGGGTACTAAGCCACAGATTATGTTTAAACTATTTGGTGTTAAAAGAAATGTCAATGATGATATTGTTGAAAAACACCTGATACATAGTTTTGCGTCTGGTGATTTTAAGACTAATGTAGAAGACTTGAAACCGGCAACTTGGTACCAGGTATATGGTAAGATTACTTTGCAAAAAGAGTCAAATGTAGAGCAGTATTCAGATTTCCGACTGGAGATTGATAATTACTGTAGCAATACTGATGGTGCCGACTATGCCGTAGATGATATCCGTATGTATCTTGCGCCGGCTAAGGTTCAGGTGATTCAGGAAAAGCCGGTATGTAACGGTGCTACAACTGGAACCATCAAACTGAAGATACGTGCTATCCACGAGACTTTGAATGCAATTTTGGGACATAAAAATACAAAGATCTATTTCAGATTTGTGGGTGAAGATGGTAATCCTGTAAATACGGATTATTCTTATACCTTGAAGGATAGAACGACCGGTAATACAAGTACAGTTTCTGGTACAGAATATGGTACTGTTGATGTATACGATTCAGAGGAAACCTGTAAGAACTTTGAGATCGATGGTACTAATATGATTGAGCAAGATAGTGAAGGTGAAACCTATATTGTTATCAGCAATAAGGACTTTCCTTTGACTACGGGTAAGAAGTATTATGTATCTGTATCTACAGAGGATCCTGCCAAGGGAAATGCTAATTGGGGCACACCTGCTGAAGTCTGCTCGTTGTACAGTAACTGGTTTGAAATGGTTAGCCAGCATCCAATCATTACTGATACCAAGGGCAATATCGTAACGGATTATAAGATTCCTTGCGATCAAGCTGACAACTATGAGGTTAAAATCAAGGGACAATTGACAACAACTGACCCTAATAATGGTGGTAAGATAACATTGGATAATGTTAAGTTCTACTGGTATCTTAATGATATACATAAAGATAATAAGTTGAACGAAACAGCCAGCAACGAAATCATCATCAGCAAGGATAAGCTTCCTTTGGGTAAAACTCATAAAATCTATATGCAGCCAGAAGGAACTCCGAATGGAGATGGCTATATTCCATACACAATCAATGGTACAACCTATCTGTTGTGTACAGGTGCTATACCGGTAGATTTACGTGTGATGAAGGATGGACCACAGCTTAACTTCGGTTTCAATGATGTGGATTATCCATTCAATGACGGCAGTTATGAGGCATCGCTTCGTATCGGTTTGCCACAGCTGAAGAAGTTGAAGGTTTCTAATGGATATTTGAAGGTACCTCTTCATAGTGCTACGATGAGAGATGGAACAGCTATTACTGAACCTCTTACTTTCATTGATGATAGTAGAACTCCTGCTGTTACTTCGAATAAGGTAATTGTTGCATCTACTAATGATCCTTTATGGGAAACGAAGTTGAATACTCAGGTTGCAACATTGAAGAATGCAGAGTTGCCTGCTTTTAATAAAAAGACTCAGACTACTCTCAACCTCAAGTTTGAAAATGATGCAGTTGCTAATTTCCACGAGGGATATTACTATGTACTCCGATTCGCTTACGAGAAGAGAGCAGCTTCTGCGGCAACTACTAATTGCCCTGGCGAGTCTTATCTCAAGGTGAAGATAGTACCGGAGTTCATTACCTGGACTCCTACTGCCGATGGCGGTATGAATGCCAACTGGAATAATGATGAAAACTGGCATCGCTCTTCTTCTACAGAATTGTATGATAAGGATTATACCGATTATCAGACTTATGGTAGCAGTACAATTTCTGCGACAGCATCTGCATCGAAGTTAGATATTCCTACGCAGAACAGCTATGTGCCAATGAAGTTTACCAAGGTAACCATCGGCAATCTGAATGGTTTGCCATTCCCTGACCTTGGTAATGTGGTTTACCGTAGCACCAATCAGATTGCTACCAAGCTGACCAATGGCAAGGGTAATGAAGCTACGAAGTATATCCAGTATGATATCATGGCGTTCTGGAATGAGGCAGATGCCAATAAGGGATTGGAAGCAGGTAATCTGAAGTGCGAGAAGTTCTATGGCAATACCTGCCATCAGATTTACTTCAAACCTCAGGGCGAGCTTCGCGACCAGTGCTATCTGGTATATGACAAGGCTTGGGTAGAGAAAGAGCTGGAGCCTAACAAGTGGTACACCATGGCTTCGCCTCTGCAGTATATCTACGCCGGTGATATGTATGTGCCAGCAAAGGATGGACGACAGGAAACCAAGGCGTTTACGGATATCACGTTTGATAAGAATGTGAATAGCCGAAGCAAGTATCCGGTTTATCAGAGAGCTTGGATGAAGAGTGATGTGAAGGAAATCACACCTAAGAGTGATTATCCTGCATCTCATTACCCAAGTGTAGCTGCTCCAGAAAATGTTGATATGAATCTCGGCTACTGGAGCCATGTATATAATAAGGTAGATGAAAGTTATGCCGCAGATGGAACCTTCGGTGGTTTCTCTATCAAGGCGGGTAATGCCCTCCTGCCGAAGGATAAGACTAAGAAAGCGCTCCTCCGTTTACCAAAGGCTGATAAGGAATATCAGTACTTCGATTATAAAGGTAATGAGAACTCTTCAAGCAAAACTTCGGTTACGAAGGATCCTAAAGGTCGTGGCAAACTTCTCGTTGCTTTCAACAACGATGAGAGGCATCTCGCAGAGAAGACTCAGAGTTTAGGAACTGATAACAACAGCGGTTTCTATCTCGTGGCTAATCCATATACCTGCTCTATCTCTCTGAAGAAGTTCTTCGAGGCTAATACAGGTTTGCAGAACGCTATTTGGATTGTAGAGAATGATGAGGTAAAGGCTATTTCTTCTACAGAGAACTACGCTATCCAGCCTACCCAGTCGTTCTTTGTCAAGAAGAAAGATGGAAAAACGGTAGAAAATGTAAGGTTCACTTCTGCGATGTATGTTGACCGCACTATCACTCCTGGTCTGTTGATGGCATCAGACTATGTCAAGAGCATTGAAGCAACGACAGAGAATTCCAACGGCCAGACTTCAAAGGCACGCATTGCTTTGCGTCCGGAGGCTTCTGCCGACTATGATGACCAGGAGGATGTGGATCTCTTGTATGATCAGAACCTGAAGGATGTTCCGCAGGTTTATACCGTTGCCGGCAACGAGGCTGTGGCTGTGAATGCAGTTCCTGAGTTGTCCTGGATTCCGCTCGGTATCGTGAGCCAGCAGGCAGAAGAGGTTTCACTCACCCTGAAGGGTGTGAACAAGCTCGATGCTCCGGTTTATCTCTACGATGCTGCATTGGCAAGCTTTACAGAAGTTCATGATGGCGAGGCTGTGAAGGTGAAGGCGGGTGATCACGGAAGATACTTCCTCACCCAGACCCGTACTTCAACCGGCATCGACCGCATGGAGACTGAAGAGCAGAGCGCACCGGTGAAGGTTTACTCACCAGCTGCAGGCATGATCGTTGTTTCTGCCTCGGGTGGTGAGAAGCTCGACAGGGTTCAGGTATTTACGTTGGATGGCAAGATGGTTCACAGTTATCAGTTGCCTGATAAGCAGAGAATGATTCTCCGTGTTCCATCCGGCATTTACATCGTGAAGGCATCTACCCTGTCCTGTGCTCAGGCTAAGGGTCAGAAGATTTCAGTAAGATAGTATATTCTGGTTTTTAAATATCAATACTTATTTTTTGATAATCCTTTTATACCCACATTATCTGATACCTTACTATATATAGGGGCATCTTTGTTTCTTTGGTAGAGACGAAGGTGTCCCTATCATTTTTATTATTTTTTTTAACACGCATAATTTGCTAGTTTCCAACAATTATCTTATATTTGCAAAGACTTTCTGTGTCTCTTATGTAGAGATTCAGATGAACGACATCAAAAAAAACGAACTTGATTCGCATGATGAAAGAGACAAATATACACTCACAGGTTACGTCCACTATTGCAGGGGACGACGGCGAAGCCGTGGCAAAAAGTGAACAAAACGCAAAGAAAAAGGTTCCGGAAAAGCCTAATGAAGGGCTTGAAAAACCTGCTGATGCAGGATGGTATGTGGCTGTAGTGAGAGTGAACTGTGAAACGAGAATAGCTGATTCTATACGAATCAATCTTAATCACAATCATGTTTGGTTTGATTACTGGATTCCCAAGGTAAAAGTAGTTTATATAGACAAACGTTCCAATAAGCGAAAAGTGAAAGAAAAGCTATTTCTTTCCACCTTTATCTTTTGCAATGTTTCTCCGAGACAACTTGACAATATCCGCTTCCGTTCGGATGTGTATAAGATGCTGACGATGCCAGGTCAAAGGAAAATATATCAAATTCCCGACCAGGTTGTTGCCAACTATCGATATTTTGTAGAGAATGATGAAGAGCCTGTCACTGCTGCCCCTGTTCCTTTGAAGAAAGGTATTAAAGTGCGAGTGGTAGCAGGCAGCATGAAAGGTGTGGAAGCATATGTACAGAGTTATAATGGCAAGAAAGCCGTTATCGGCAGCGAAATCAAGTATATCAGTGGTGCAACGCTTACGATAAGTAGAAATTTACTCGAAGTCGTTGAAGAAGATTGAGTTGTAGATTGATCTTGTTGCATAAAAAAACTATGAGTTATCTGAGTAAAATGTTATAGTAAAGCGGTCCCATTCCGCACAACCATGGCGAGGGCTTTGATGCCCCGCCAACCTTAGAACGTAGCGGTTCCGAGCACCGAGTAGGGCGGTTACATCCTTCCTCCTGAGGTTTCTGTCCCCTATAAGGGGAACCGAAGGGGTCGTAAAGACTATTGAGAAGGCTTGGTTAGAGGTGGAGCTCTCCTTGCAGGAGAGACGGAGAGGTAGAAAAATCAGCACAAATGGAAAAGCGAATGCGTGATGACTATCGCCGCAGAACCGGTAAGGAAGCAGAATCATTTTGTGTGTTGTAATGTTTAGCCCTAAGCCAAGTATAGGTTAATAAATGCATTTTTTCTCTTAATTCCTTGGTGATTACGAAAGAAAGTCGTAAATTTGCAGACAAAGATTAAAATAAAGGAGAATGTATTATGTTGATAAGTAATGTATCACAAGATAGAACCATTCCTTATTGGGATGAAATCAGGAATTTAAGCATTGAGGATAAATATTCCTTGATAGCTAAAATTGAGTCTTCTTTGGGCGATGTTGATATAAGTGAGTCGACTAATTCGATTCATGGGATACCACGTGAGGTGATGATTGCGGCTGCAGAATATGCTCTGAAGGAAAATAGAGCAGGTCGCTGCATTCCAAATTCGCAAGTTGAGTCTTATATTAAAGTAAAAAGAGGATAATTGTAATTATGGGGATAATTCATGTCAAGCGGTCTCCGCAAGCCGTAACTTCCATGATCAAACGCTTTTTAGAAGAATATGACAAATAGGTAAGTCTTCAGAAAATTGATGCTGTCAGCAACTGTTCGGAAATTCCGAACAGTTAGTAAAGAAGGCAATCGTATGATTACACGTAATATGGATTACTCCGCCATAACCCTGATGGGTACCTCTCCAGAGGTAATCCTCTCAAAAGTAGAATAAAAATAATATTCCTCATTCGAGTGGCGACAAGCGCAGAGCGATACTGCAATGAGGAACAAAAATGGTGGTCTCAACCAGCAAGTTATAGCAAGTTGTCCCCCGGCGGTCCCATCCCGCACAATTTGGCGAGGGCTTTGATGCCCCGTCAACCTTATAGCGTAGCGGTTCCGAGCACCGAGTAGGACGGTTACATCCCTAATCCCTATGGTAGGGATTTAGGGCTTGGGTATAGGGTAAGACCCCCTCTTCGCAAGAGGGGGACAGGGGAGTCGAAAAATGTAATAGGGCGTTAGCTGCTTATTACGAAGCATGCAATGCTGAAAGATTTCGCTTCACCATTCGATATTAACATAGACCTCTACAAGTAATTGGTCAGAGTTGTAAAAACTCCCCCAAATATTTGGTAGTTTCAAAGAAAAAACTTATATTTGCAGGCAAAAAAGGAGATACAATTATGAACACAATAGCAATTGACAGCAATATATATAAAGGTGCAGAAAGTTATGCTAAATTACATAATATTAGTGTGACAGCTGCAATAGAAAAGGCGATTTCTTTGTTTTTGCAAAAGGTACAACCTAAGCAAAAGCTATTAGAAACTGCTGAGTTTAATGATGCTTTGTCTTATGTTAAAACATTAAAGGCAAAAGGTGGCAAGCCGATACCGGCAGATGAAAATAGCTTAGATGCGTTGGTTGATAAAAAATATGCATTATGAGAGTTTTTATAGATACGAATATCTTAATAGATTTCGTTGTAAATCGTGCTTGAACATTGGTCATATGGTCATCCCATAGACCGATGCTGTCACATCCTGAATATTCCCCATTCGAGTGGCGACAAGTGCAGAGCGATACTGCAATGAGGAACAAAAATGGTGGTCTTAATCTGCAAGCCCCCTCCATGCACTCACTTTCAGCAATATAATTGCAAGTTGATCCCCATAACAGCCCATGCGGTCCCATCCCGCACAATATGGCGAAGACCTTTGATGGTCCGCCAACCTTAGAGCGTAGCGGTTCTGAGCACCGGAGGGCGGTTTCCTTCTTCTCGCCTGAGGAGAGAAGACCGAGATGAGAGGTGGAGCCTTCTTTAATGGTAAAGAAGGACGGGATGATTTTAGAAATCTTTTACTCATTTTATCCGAGACAGATATAATTTATCTTATAATATGGGCAATTGGATACATGAAACGAATGATGATATCAAGCCATTGGAAAATTGACAATCATGTGATGTAATCAGAATGAATACAACGAACAGAGGGGAACGACCAAAGACTGGTTGTTCCCCTTTGTTCGTTTAGAGGCAATTGTATCAGGTGTATCTGTCATCTCTGATTTTCCCATCAATTATCGGCTTGCGGTATTCCTGCAAGGTGCGGCGACTGAGCTTTAAGTGCGCGGAGAGTTCCTGTGGACAGACAAAGCCACCGCAAATGACATATATAATAAGGTAGATGATGCCAACGCCAAAATACTGGCAGCCCTATAAGCTGCAAAAAAGAATAAAAAGAGGAATTTTGTAAAATGAACCAAAATGAACCAATTTTTCAGAATCTATATATAAGAGACACAGAAAAACTGAAAACTTTCGTTCAATCAACGACTTAGGAAATTATGTACGAAAAGAATAGTAAAATAATGTTGATTTTCGTAGAATGATATTAATTTTTTAACACGCATAATTTGCTAGTTTCCAACAATTTTCGTATTTTTGCAAGGAGATTCTGTGTCTCTTATATCTGAGATTCAGATGAACGACATCAAAAAACGAACTTGATTCGCATGATGAAAGAGACAAATATACACTCACAGGTTACGTCCACTGTTGCAGGGGACGACTGCGAAGCCATGGCAAAAAGTGAAGGCTGGCAATGCCAGCCAAAAGGAGTTATAAGAGTTAATCAAGGCGGTGTCGAGCAGCCCAGCTTCCAGCATCCAGACACGGACACTCTTTGGGAGTAGTCCCAGGCAAGTCCCGATGGCCCACAATCTTCGCTTTCGGAAAGAGAATCTTCAGATTCCTGAAAAGATCAATGAGTCTCGTTTCCTGCTCAGTGGTCATGGTGTTGCAAGGCTTGCCTTGCTCATCGAGCCCTCCCTCATAGCAGATGCCGATAGAGCATCTATTATACGGTCTGGCATGAGCCCCCACCTCCAGCAGCTTACGGTGCTGTGTCATCGTACCATCCTTACGGATGTAGAAGTGGTAGCCGATATCATAAAACCCACGAGCCTTATGGTCTCGGCGCAGCTGTTCCACACTATAGTCCTGATTGCACCGGGTAGCCGAGCAATGCAGTACCAGAAATCTCACAGAGTCGGCAGACATCATGTTCTTGCCGTTCTCCACTTTGGCGAGAAGCATGCGCTCAGAGCGTACCTTCCCCCCGCCAATGTTCATTGGAAATGTATCTTTCGTCATAGGAATAATTCAACATTCAACACTCAACATTCAACACTCAACATTCAACACTCAACATTCCTATAAGGCGCACGAGCTTACTCCCAGTGCCGTGAGAGCAGCAATCAGCGCCTGTACGATGGCATTCACGATTTGAGTCCAGGAAATCTTGTTTGGATTTGATTCAGAGTTAGAACGAAACATTTTCATAATCAATAAAATTTAAATGAAACAATAAGTTATCAGAGTTTAGCAGTGCCTCCCTTTCAGAGAGGTAAGGCACTGCCCGAGTTGGAGACTATTCCAATCCGTCACCGTTGTCGGAACCAGTTCCGCCAGCCTCGGTGCCGGAACCGCCGCCAGTAGTCTCACCACCAGTACTCTCGCCGCCGGTAGTCTTATCCTTCTTCTCTTCACCGTACTTGACGAGTTCGATGGAATCAGGAATCAGGTTGTAGAGACGAGTACCATTCTGCAACTTGGTGAAAGAAGGACGGAAGGCAGGAACGAGACTCTTGACGAGTTTAGCGTTCGCCTTACTCTCATCTTCTACGGCTTTGCCGGTAATGAAGCGGATGAAGAGCTTGCCGAATCCAAGCAACTCGATGTCGTAACCCTTCTTCAGGTTCTCCTTCACGTAGTAAGCATAGCGGTCGAGTACCGCCTTTACGTCTGCAGGAGTAGCTGTAGACTCCACTGCGATTTGGTTAGCAACCTCCTCGGTAGTCAAGGTTCCGTAACTGTAAGGTCTAACAGAAAAGAGTGTCTGACCCTTCTTCTCACCCATGTTAATGGTCTTCTTTGCAACTTTGTAGCTTTTACTCATAATTAAAACATTTAAAAAATTAATACTAAAGTTCAGTCATCGTCAGTCCAAAGAGATTAGCAATCCCGTTTGTTCTGATTGACGTTGCGAAGATACAACATTTCGGAGGCGAAATCAAGCTCCTTCACTGACGTTCACCATCTGTTTACTGCTCATTCACTTTACGTTCACTTTTAATAAAAATCATAGCAATGGAAGATACCAGCAAGGCAAATATCGTCTTTAATATCTCTGGCGGTAACAACCAGATTCTGCCCAATGCTATCAAGGCTGAGCAAAACTTTTATGGCGACAAGTACATAGAGGAGATGATGAAGGCGAAGACCACAAGTCAAGAGCCTGTTCTCTCACCCGAAACAACCCGTCTCTCCTTATATATTAATAATGTGGAAGCATTAGCAGAATATGTAGCCAAGCTCTCTGCATGCACCAATGCCAAGGAATTGGCTCAGGTGGTGATGGATATGGTGAATGATACAGATGTAAAGGTTGACCAAGATATTATGGTGAAGCAGGAGTTCATCGAAGTCTTACAGCCCTTGGCTCCTCAGGTTACTACAGGCATCAGTAATATCCGCAAGTATATCAATGAAGCTTGGTATAAGTGGAAATGATCACCAATGAAGTAGCGTGAGGAAAAATGCTGACAAAAGGCACTTTTACGCCCTCCATAATTTCAGAATTTTCAATGAATCCAAATTCGTTTTGTAGAATTGAAATTATGTTGAGGCTTGGTAAGTTGCTGATAGTTAGCAGTATACAAAAATTAAAAATATACTTGGTCTCTTGAAAATCTATAGTCGTACGACTATGACCCCTATAGTTGTACGACAATAACTCCAGAGTTGTACAACTATAGCATGTATAGTCGTACAACTGTAGCTTTACAGTCGTAAAGCTATAGAATTTTCAACTCGCAAAACTTGCGGATTATGGTCAATTTCTGCTGAAAATTGGCTTTTATTGATTATAGATGGTTAATTTAGTATGGAGGATAAAAATTTGTACATGATACAGAAGGCACAGGAGTTCATGAATGAGAATCACTTTGCCGACGTCTCCCGAGTGCAATGTCTGCTACGCAAGATGATGTCCAAGGAGTATCATGGCCTCATCGATCAAATCAAGGAGTGTCAGGATCCCCATGCTATCTTCAATATTCATGGCGGAAACAATCTCATTGCGCCCACTGCCAGCCAGGCTGAGCAAAAATTGGTGGAGAAACCTGCTGGCGAGATAAAAAAAGATAAGGAATAATCAAGAAAGAAGACCGAGATGCTGAACGATTTCGATTCACCATTCGATATCACCGTAGATTTCCACAAGTAATTGGGCGGAGTTGAAAAAACACCCCAAAAATTTGGTAGTTTCACAGAAAACCCTTATATTTGCACCTAAAAAAGGAGATACAATAATGAAGACAATAGATCAGATTTTGAAAATAAAGGCAGTAGTGCTTTACATTCTGAAAGCATTCCCAGAAGGAGTTGATTATATTCATCTCTTTAAGGTTATGTATTTTGCGCAGCAAGATCAGTTAAAGGAATATGGATTGCCAATCATTTACGATACCTTTGTTGCAAGAAAGCATGGTCCAGTACCTGCTTTAACCTATAAGGTGTTGCGTGGTATTGAAGGCAAGGCAGACCTTTCTACGCCAGAATTAAAGGATTTTGCAGATTCATTGAATATAGCCATCTCTCAGGATGGTCATCAACTTGTTCTAGCTTCCAAGAATGCGGAATGCGATATGGATGAACTATCTGTAGCTGATGTGAAGATGTTGGATAAATGGATTGAAAAGTGCAAGGATGTAGAATCCTTTGACCTATCCGATAAGTCACATGAAGACAGAGCTTGGAAACGTGCAAAACGTCAGGCTGACAAGACAGGTGAGGACTCCAAGATAACCATGTATGATATGGCAGCTGCGGCAGGAGCAAGCAAAGACATGCTATGCGTAATTCGTGACCGCCAATCAGTTCAAAAAGCATTATCATGGATTTAAGGGAGTTGCAGAAAACCTATCTTGATAATCTTCGTAAGGTTACCGAAGATAAATTAGAAATAGGTTCGTTGGTACGAACAGTTATTTCAATAGAAGAAGGCTTGGTCTTCAAGGATGGAAGAAAGCAGAAACCAAAGAAGTTAGTAATTATCGGAGTAGATAAAGTGAAAAAAGTATGTTACGGTTCAGTATTGGTTAATACAAAAATGAGTCCTAAGGCAGCTTATTCCGATTCTTTTCTTTCAGCCCAATATCTTCTTCATCAAACAGATTATCCTGAATTCTTGAAGTATGATAGTTTTGTTGATTGTGGCATGCTCTTTTCTATCCCATTAAAGAAATTGATGGAAGGAGAGTATTTTGGAACTTTGACCTCCCAAGATCTCCAAGGCATCTTTGAGGTACTTAAAACAACCGAAACTCTTACTAATAAGGAAAAGAAGAGATTTGGAATCATTTGAAGAAGTTAGTTCCATTTTGGAACATACTGCCTCTGATGGGCACCTCCCCTGAGGTAATCCTCTCAAAAGTAGAATAAAAATAATATTCCTCATTCGAGCGACGACAAGTGCAGAGCGATACTGCAATGAGGAACAATTCTGGTGGGCTTAATCTGCAAGCCCCCTCCATGCACTCACTTTCAGCAATATAATTGCAAGCTGATCTCCATAACAGCTTGGCGGTCCCATCCCGCACAACCATGGCGAGGGCTTTAATGCCCCGCCAACCTTAGAGCGTAGCGGTTCTGAGCACCGGAGGGCGGTTACATCCCTAATCCCTATGGTAGGGATTTAGGGCTTGGGTATAGGGTAAGGACCCCCTCTTCGCAAGAGGGGGTCAGGGGAGTCGAAAAATGTTATAGTGCTTAGCTGCTTATTACGAAGCATGCAATGCTGAAAGATTTCGCTTCACCATTCGATATCACCGTAGATCTCTACAAGTAATTGGTCAGAGTTGAAAAAACTCCCCCAAAATTTGGTGGTTTCACAGAAAACCCTTATCTTTGCTGCGAATTAAATATAGAAGTTATGGCACAGTTAACATTACAGATAGATAGTCCATCTTTGTTGGAGCAATTAAAGAATGTCCTCTCTCTTATGAGAGGCGTTAAAATAGTTTCAGACTCCTCAGTTTCAAGGAGTGCTGCTTTGGAAGATGTTCCAAACGCAGAAACTTTGGCAGCAATGAAAGAGGCTGAGAGTGGTCATGATGCGGGAGTAGTTCGAGTAGATAGCTTAGAAAGTTTCATGGCATCAATGGAGGAATAGGGTTTATGAAAGAAATTCGAAAGACCTCGCAGTTCAAGAAAGATTATAAGCGTTTTAAGAATGATAAAGAATTTGTAGAAACGCTTATGGGGATAGTTAAGCTTTTGGCAGAAGGCAATCAGATACCGGAAGAATATAATCCTCATTCTTTGAAAGGCAACTGGAAGAACTATATGGAATGCCATATAGAAAATGATACACTTTTGATTTGGTTTGATAAGAACAATAATGCAATAGAATTAGTTCGTTTAGGTTCGCATTCTGAATTATTTGGTAAAGGACGTAAGCGCTGATCTCCATAACAGTCAGGCGGTCCCATCCCGCACAACATGGCGAAGACCGCTTTGGTCCGCCAACCTTAGAGCGTAGCGGTTCTGAGCACCGGAGGGCGGTTACATCCCTAATCCCTATGGTAGGGATTTAGGGCTTGGGTATAGGGTAAGGACCCCCTCTTCGCAAGAGGGGGACAGGGGAGTCGAAAAAATACAAGACTAAGATAATTATGAATAAAGAAGAAAGAAATACCTTTCGAAAGGAAATGTTAGGTAAGTTAGAAGAACAATGGGCTAAGAATAATCGCCCTGAAGACGATCTCTTCTATTACCACCCTTCTGAAGATAAAATAGTCTTATCTCATTCCCTATTCTGGGTAATGACCCAAAACATAAAAGGTAAGGTAGGAAAGGAAAAGTACTTATTGCTTCTCCGCCAATATCAGGAAGAGATGCTCGAAGCCTGGCTTACGGAATCGTCAGATTTCAAAGACCTCTTGCACTATTGCAATGTCATCTATTATAGTAGAATAATAGCATATGTCTAAAGATAATAACAACTTAACAATATTGTCAGGGCAATCAGTACTCTTGCCTTCTCAAAATGAAATTCAAAGGAGAATATATTCTATTCGTGGCGTGCAAGTGATGCTTGATCGTGACCTCGCCCAGCTCTACCAAGTTGAGACAAAAGTTCTTAATCAGGCAGTAAAGCGTAACATGAAGCGCTTTCCTGATTATTATATGTTTCGTTTGACAGAAGAGGAATGGAATAATTGGAAGTCACAATTTGTGACCTCCAATTATATGAGTGAAGATGAAATTCAGGCTATAAAGATGGGAGTCAGACGTCCTCCTTTTGCTTTTACTGAACAAGGTGTAAGCCAATTGTCATCCGTATTGAAAAGTGACCGTGCTATTGAGACAAGCATTCGCATAATCGATGTTTTTGTTGCCATGCGCAAATTTATCTTCTCTAATGCAGGATTATTTCAGAGAATAGAGTCGCTTGAAGCATTTCGTATAGAAACTAAACGAGGCTTGAAAAATATAGATGCTCGTTTTGATCAGATTATGAGTCGTCTAGATGATGGTTCGCTTAAGCAAAAATTGGGGATTTTCTTTGATGGACAAATGTTTGATGCCTTTGTCTTGGTAGAGGAGCTAATCCAAAAGGCTAAACGTAGGATCGTTCTAATTGATGACTATATAACAGCTTCTCTCTTGGATCGTTTTCATAAGCGTAATACAGGCGTAACTTTAGATTGTTATGTGAAAAGTCGATTTGCAACACCTGCTTTATGTGATGCTATAGCAAATTATAACACCCAGTATCCTTTAGAGCCGACAAGACTTCATACCTTTGAGCGTTCACATGATCGTTGGCTTATTATAGACGATATCGTTTATCATTTTGGTGCATCTCTAAAAGATTTAGGAAAGCGTTGGTTTTCTGTCGATATTGTAACAGAACATACAGCAGATGATTTTATTTCGCGCCTGTAAAAGGCAGAATGTTAAAAAATATCCCCATTCGAATGGCGACAAGCGCAGAGCGATACTGCGGTGGGGAACAAAAATGGTGGTCTCAACCAGTAAGCCGCCCCCCATGCACCCCCAATCAGCAAGCTATAGCAAATTATAGCAAGTTATACCCAGGCGGTCCCATCCCGCACAATTTGGCGAGGGCTTTGATGCCCCGTCAACCTTATAGCGCAGCGGTTCTGAGCACCGGAGGGCGGTTACATCCCCGCTTCCTGAGGTTTCTGTCCCCTACAAGGGGAACCGAAGGGGTCGTAAAGACTATTGAGAGGGGCTTGGGGAGAAAGTGGAGCTCTCCTTGCAGGAGAGACGGAGAGGTAGAAAAAAGCCTTTATCAACAAGGAAGGACGGGATGATTTGCATGCAAAGCCATTTTGACAATCATGTGATGTAATCAGAATGAATACAACGAACAAAGGGGAACGACCAAAGACTGGTTGTTCCCCTTTGTTCGTTTAGAGGCAATTGTATTAAGTGTATCTGTCATCATCACAAAGGTTGCAACCAAACGAAAGATGGAGAAACCACCACATAAATCTATCTCAATTCCATCAAAAGCTCAGAAGTAGATGATGCCAACGCTAAAATACTGGCAGCCCTATAAGCCACAAAAAAGAATAAAAAGAGGGATTTTGTAAAATGAACCAAAATGAACCATTTTTCCTGAATCTTTACATGAGAGATACAGAAAAACCGAAAACTTTCGTTCAATCAACGACTTAGGAAATTATGTACGAAAAGAATAGTAAAATAATGTTGATTTTCGTAGAATGATATTAATTTTTTAACACGCATAATTTGCTAGTTTCCAACAATTTTCGTATTTTTGCAAGGAGATTCTGTGTCTCTTATATCGAGAGACAGATGAACGTCATCAAAAAAACGAACTTGATTCGCATGATGAAAGAGACAAATATACACTCACAGGTTACGTCCACTATTGCAGGGGACGACGGCGAAGCCATGGCAAAAAGTGAAGGATATGTAGCTGAAAATGGTTTTGTAGCAACAGATCCGACGCACTTTGGAAAGACGTATCATGATAAACAGTTGAGGTAAACGTGTTGACCGTGAGGCTGTTTTCTTACCACCTTTGTCTTTGTGAGAGTTGAGGACAAAAATCTTAATGAAATCCGCTTCCGCTCCGATGTTTATAAGATGCTTTCGGAACCAGGCAAAAGTGCCCCATATGCTATCCCTGATAGCAAATTCGACAATTTCAGCGAGCGAGAGTTTGAAGAGAAGATCTCTCCTATCCTGGGTCACAGTGTTCACTTCTGCCAAGACAACGAGTCAATGAGCAGCTATGGCGTGATGCGAGGCTTGCACTTCCAGTGCCCTCCTTATACTCAAAGCAAGTTGGTACGTTGCGTAAAAGGTAGAGTACTTGATGTAGCTGTGGATATTCGTAAAGGCTCTCCTACTTACGGTAAGCATGTGGCTGTAGAACTGACAGAAGACAATCATCGCCAGTTCTTCATCCCAAAGGGCTTTGCCCATGGTTTCGCCGTCCTCTCTGAGACAGCGGTGTTCCAATACAAGTGTGATGAGTTCTATCATCCAGAGGCAGATGGCGGCATCTCTATCCTTGATGATAGCCTTGGCATTGATTGGAAGATCCCAACCGAACATGCCAACCTCTCGGAGAAAGATACGAAGCATGAGATGCTGAAAGACTTTGATAGTCCATTCGACATCAATGTGAATCTATGAGGATGATGGAAACTGCAGAAAATTAGGTGAATATTAATGTTTAAACGAATAAAATATGGAAGCATTAAATACAAATGCGGAGCGTCAGGCTTTGAGAGCATGTGAATTGGAGGCGTTTAAGGCTATCAAACTTGACGCCCTTAAAGATAAAGTTGCTCAATTATTGGCGCATATAGGTGATGGGGGGATTTTTGACCAATATACCAAACATGATATAACCCATGTTAATAAAATGTTGGAGTCTTTGGATAATATTATTCCTGCATCTACACAAGATGTTATGACTGCTGCGGATTGGATACTAATTGTCGTCTCTACCTATTTTCATGATTTAGGTATGCTTGTTACCAAAAATGAGTTCCAAAACCGTAATGATGCTGAGCCTTTTAGGGATTTCAGAAAAGAATATTTAGCAGATGTGGACAATGCTCAGTCTTTGTCTGGGTTGTCTGATGAGGATAAAGAACGCTTTGTATATCAAGAGTACGTTCGTCATCACCATGGTGATAGAGTGGCAAGTTGGATTAGAGGTGATGAGAATGCTTGGTGCTATTCAGACCCACAGGTACAAGAGATATTTAACAAGATGGTTGAAGATTTTCGACCAATGTTTAAAAATGACTTGGCAACAGTTTGCGAAAGTCATAATTTGGATGATTTAGATGATTTTGAAAAATATAAGGTTGAGAAAGCGTATGGTTCATCTCCACAAGAAAAAGGAAATGTTTTTTATGCAGCATTAATTGTGCGAACAGCGGATTTATTGCATATTACGAGTGACAGAACTCCATCCATCGAATATTCTGTTATCTCACCAACAAATCCAATCAGTCAAGAAGAATGGGCTAAGCAGAATGCTGTGTCCAGTGTTTCTCCGAAGATACCTGTAGATGAGGAGGGGAATAAAAATGATAAAATGCCGAAAGATACTTTTGAAGTTTCTGCATATTTTGAAAAAGAGGATGGCTTTTTTGCGTTGATAGAATATCTTGATTATGCGCGTAAACAACTGAAAAGAAATTATAAACTCAATGAAATTGCCAGAAAGAAATATGCCTCTAAGTATGAATATCCATGGAGGAATATTGATGACTCAACAATTGAGAATAAAGATTTTGAACGGAGACAGTTATCTTTCACAATCGACCAACAAAAGATTTTAAGCCTGTTGGTGGGAGAAACCCTTTATAATAATCTATCCGTCTCATTACGTGAACTTTCTCAGAATGCCATAGATGCTGTTAAGGTAAAACTTTATGAGTTGCAAGACGCAAAGGCTGCTGACGGCTACAAACCTAGAGTGGATGTATATTGGGATGAATCAACAAGAGAGTTGATGGTTTGTGATAATGGTACAGGAATGGATATGAATATAATAGAAAACCATTTACTCAAGGTTGGTTCCTCTCGCTATCAAGATGCAGAGTTTCAAAAGAAGCATCCTAATTACAATTCCATCAGTCGTTTTGGTATAGGTTTGTTGACTTGCTTTTTGATAGCCGATGATGTAGATATACTTACTCAAATGAATGATAAGGAAAAGCCTTTGCTCTTGAAGATACGTAAGGTACATGGCAAGTACTTATTGAAGCATGGTGCAGAGAGAGGGTCGAATTTACAGATTAGAGAAAAGACAGGAACTTCCATAAAACTGAAAGTACGCCCTTCGATAGTTGATTTTGACCCAGAACAGATTCTTACAGATTGGATTTTAATACCTAATTGCCAATTTTATTATCATGAAGGTACTAAAGCGGAAAAGAGAATCGGATTTAATGCGCCTAAACATCTAATAGAGTCTGTCCTCAAAGCAAAAGGAATAAGCTTGTCCGCCCACAAGTATAAGATATTAGATTACAATGACAATGGTATAGAACTCGCCATATTGCTTTCCTATAATTCTTTTATGAAAGAGTATTCGATGGTAGAGTCCAACAGTTTTTGGCTTGACCAAAAACAAACTCGTGTTACCCCTTGGGGTATGAGCATCGAGGGTATAAGGATAGATGAGAATACACCTGGTTTTAAAGGACATCCATTTGTCGCCTATGCTAATATGGTGGGCAAGGAGGCTCCGAAGACCAATGTGGCTCGATCAAACGTAAATTCAGCAAGTGTAAGTAAAATGCTTCGCTCTATTTACAAGTTATATTTGGAGAACATTGAAATTCAGCGTAAAGATTTACAAAATGATTTTTCTGTTACATGGGTTGCTGAGGAAATGACATGGTTGCTCAATTCTCTTTTGCTCCGTCAAGACCAGTATAGTCGATGTGAATTCTCAGATATAGAGATTCTTAAAGATAAACTTTCCAGTTCTGAGCTTTTACTTGTTGAAAATATGGATAAGCGAGAGTTCTGTTCACTTAATTCTTTGGTTTCAAAAGGGCATTTTTGGACAATTGAAAGTGAAGCGTTTGCAGCAGCCAATAGTTTGTTGAAGGAGATAAAATCTACAGATAAGTCAGCTGTTTCACTTTTGAAAACCTTATACGGAGAGGAAGAGGCTGAGTTGGGGAATATAGATGTCTTACTATGTAAACAACGTTATTATAATTTAATAGATGATCTTATTCTATCAAAGTTTGAGATTTCTAAGATAAACATCAATGAAAAGCAACGTCGTTTAGATTTATATTGGTCTTTGATGAGTAAGGAAAAAAAGTGGCATGTAGCATCAACGATGCAAGATAGGCACTCTTCAAGGAGATATAATATGATGTTTATTCAAACCTCTACTGAAGATATGTTTGAGGGACCTTATGATGCGATAAAGAGTTCATATGGTCTTATCATTCCGAAATGTAGTGCTCTTTCTACATTCTTTAATAATATGCTCTGTCAGATAAATGTAAATGATGAAGATGACAATGTCATATTTAATAATGTTGCTCGTTTTATTTCTGATATGTTTACGAAGTATCGACAAGGTGTAAACTATAACTGGAAAAAACAAATAGAGAGGGCTTTTGACCGTGAGGCAAACCCTAGCTTTTTTGATTTTGTGTTTGGAAAAATACAATTGGAAGACTTGGTTAATGCTTGCTCTAGTTGTCAGTTCAGATTATATGATTCATCTAAATGGTATAGATCAAAGAGTAGGGATTAAGTTGGGTAAAATAGCATATTATGGATTCAGATAAGCGTGCGTGCCTAGCCTTGATAATAGGCAGGGCAGAAAATCAGGACTTCCAGTCAGTCTATGATTTTGGGGCAGGAAAAATATGTTTGTTCACTTGTTCGGGTAATATTGGTAATATCCATGTATATGACTTCCAACGCAAAAATATTGTTACAGGCTCGTTAGCAAGTTTGTACGATATGAGCACTAATTCATTTACCTCTATCACCAAGAATGGAAGTTCTTTCAGTGGATATGATTATGGTACATCCTCCTTTTTCTCTGGTAATGTAAATGGCAATGTCGTGATGATATTTGATGGACAAAATTCATCTTATAATACATATTCCTTGATGTAAGTTATGAAGAAAACTGTTTTGTTGTATATATTGCTAGCGTTGCTCTTTGGCTTCTTTGTTGGGCTTAGCGTACCATTTAGCTATAGCTTATGCACAAAAGGTTGTCCTACTCCTTTGCTACAAATTTGTGAACATGGCTTTTGGGATTGGACATTGCGAGTATTACAAGTTATAGGACCAATAGCTGCGGTGATAGTGGCATTGTTCAAGGAAGATTGGGTGGCTTATTGGTATAAGCCAAGTCTGCATATTGAAACTTCAATGGATGATTTGGGCGAACAATTAGTTCGTGATGGTGAAAATGATGTGGCTAGTACATATACAGCAATGTTGAGGTATTCCAATATAGGCAAGGCTACTGCAAATAATATGAGTATCTTTGTTGAGCGAGTGATTTATCGTCAGAGTAGCGATAGTTTGACTAGCGAAGATTTGTTGGGAGAACCTTTTGCCCTGTTATTGGACAAAGGCAATGATTCTATCAATTTGCCTAGGTATGGAGAAAAATCTGTTGTGTGGTTATCTTTGCAGAAAGTTAAAACACCATCAGCTCCGAAAGGGAAACCAATTGTTCCTTCTCTATATTTGTTTATCGGAAGGTCTTTTCAGATTCCCCCAAAGTATAGTTCTGGCATTTTTGATGTCACTTTCAAGGTTGCATGCGATAATCAGAAACCTCAATTAAGAACGGTTCGCCTTCAGTGGGATGGAATGTGGCGGTCGAGAAAGCAAGAGCTTTTTAATGGGTTTGCTTATAAATGGTTAGAAAATTAAAGATAAATGATGAAGACCAACGAGCAATATAATGAACTCTTGAAAGCCTATACCAAAGAGGTACTAGCAAATATGATAAAGGCAGATATACGACAAAGGTTTCCCGAACCTTATGCCAGTATGTATTGCCAGCAGTTTGATGATTTCAAAAACGTTGCAGATTTCTTGGAATTTGCAGCAAAGTTAATGAGAAGATAATAACATATTTATAACTAGTCTTTGCTTTCTGCTGATTCATGCAAATAAGGCTTAAGATTAGGTATAGAAAACATTGCATTAAGGCGGTCCCATCCCGCACAATCTGGCGTAGACCTTTGATGGTCCGCCAACCTTATAGCGTAGCGGTTCCGAGCACCGGAGGGCGGTTACATCCTCTCGTTCCTGAGGAAAGAGAGGCTTGGTAAGAAAGGTGGAGCCTTCTTTAATGGTAAAGAAGGACGGGATGATTTTAGAAAACATGTTATTGATCAATAAATAATAATGATATGAAAGGAATAGTATTAGCAGGTGGTAGCGGTACACGCTTGTACCCTATCACAAAGGGTATCAGCAAGCAGCTGATTCCAATCTTTGATAAACCGATGATATATTACCCAATATCAGTATTGATGTTGGCAGGTATCCGTGAAATACTCATTATTTCAACCCCATTCGACTTGTCAGGTTTCAAACGTCTTTTAGGCGATGGAAGCCAGTTAGGTGTGAAGTTCGAGTATGCAGAGCAGCCATCGCCAGATGGCTTAGCCCAAGCCTTCATTATCGGAGAAAAATTCATTGGTAATGATTCTGCTTGCCTCGTATTAGGCGATAATATCTTCTATGGTGCAGGATTAAATCAGATGCTGCATCAGGCAGTAGTAGATGCTGAGCAGAACAACAAGGCTACTGTATTTGGTTATCGAGTAAGCGATCCTGAGCGATATGGCGTGGCAGAGTTTGATGAGCAAGGCAATTGCCTGAGCATTGAAGAGAAGCCTCAGCATCCAAAGAGCAACTATGCAGTGGTGGGCTTGTACTTCTATCCTAACAAGGTGGTGGAAGTTGCCAAGCATATCAAGCCTTCCGCTCGTGGTGAGTTGGAAATTACCACCGTTAATCAGGAGTTCCTGAAGGATAAGGAGCTGAAGGTACAGACCATGGCTAGAGGATTTGCCTGGCTCGATACCGGAACTCATGATTCTCTTTCTGAAGCATCCACCTTTATTGAGGTCCTGGAGAAGCGACAGGGCTTGAAGGTAGCTTGCTTGGAAGGTATTGCATACCGTCAAGGTTGGATTACCGCAGAACAATTGAGAGAGAATGCCCAGCCAATGTTGAAGAATGACTATGGCAAGTATCTCCTTTCAATACTTGAAGAGAAAGATCAAACATTAAAAAAGAATTTAGAATATTAAAAACGATGAATATAATCAAAACAGAAATAGAAGGCGTACTCATTATAGAACCACGCCTCTTCCGTGATGCTCGTGGTTACTTCTTCGAGAGCTTCAGCGAGCGAGAGTTTGAAGAAAAGGTTGCCCCTATCCTGGGACACAGTGTTCACTTCTGCCAAGACAACGAGTCTATGAGCAGTTATGGCGTGATGCGAGGTCTACACTTCCAGCGCCCACCTTATACCCAGAGCAAGTTAGTACGTTGCGTAAAAGGTAGAGTGCTTGATGTAGCAGTAGATATTCGCAAGGGCTCCCCTACTTATGGTAAGCATGTGGCAGTAGAACTGACAGAAGACAATCATGTCCAGTTCTTCATCCCAAAGGGCTTTGCCCATGGCTTCGCAGTTCTCTCAGAAACAGCCGTCTTCCAATACAAGTGTGATAATTTCTACCATCCAGAGGCAGATGGAGGTATCTCTATCCTTGATGATACCCTAGGTATCGATTGGAAAATCCCAACAGAACATGCCAATCTCTCAGAGAAAGATACGAAGCATGCAATGCTGAAGGACTTTGATAGTCCATTCGATATCAATGTCGATTTGTATCAGTAATATACAGATTTCCTCTATTTCTTATCAAGAGAATATATGGATAATCTCAACCTGATAAAAGGTAATGTTGTGACAATTTTTGACGCATTCATATAAAATTACGGCAGGCGAAGTGCCAGGAGCTTATTTTATTAAGCTACTTTTCGGCTCCGGCATGGAGTCTGCCTCCTTTGATAAACGGGTTTGAGTTATGAGCAACGATGAAATCTTAATGGTTCTTTTTTTGCATTAGTGTTATGAGCAATAAAAAATTGATAAAGTCATGAATGATATTGTTAATATAAGAAAGCCTTTAGATGTTCTGAAGAATGCGTTGCTGGATAGTTGCCCTGGCAGCCATCTTAATGCGTTGGAAAAGTGGTTCGTTCATGTGGATCAGCGCTTGTTAGATGTCCAAACGGATAAAACTAACATAGCCTATCTGAAAAACGAATGTGCTAAGGAAATCAATGAAGTGATACATGCACGAAGAGACGTTAGGGAGATTTCAAATGTTGTTTCAGTTTATTCTTTTGCTATCAATGAACTTAAAAAGTTGCCAGGGGAAGAGTGTAAAGATTTAGACCCAGATTGGGCAACAGCATTCTATGATTCAGCAAAAGGCTCTTCTGATGAAGAAATACAGGTGTTATGGGGAAAGATTCTTGCAGGTGAAATAACTCATCATGGTAAGTTTTATAAAAGAACTTTATCCATATTGAAGAATATGGAGTCAGAAGAAGCTAAGCATTTTGTGGAACTAGTTCCATTATTAATTGCAAAAGAGACTGTTCCTGAATTTATTTTTCAGAATAATGAGTTCTTCCAATATAATGATTTGCAGACATTGATGGATTGTGGAATCGTAAATTCTAGTGATGGATTATATACATATACTGGTTTGGACCAAGTAATATTACCGGGTTTTAAGCTTGTTTCTAAAAATAATGATGTAAAAGAGTTGTATTTAGAAGGCTTTGCGTTGACAGATGCAGGTTTGCAGTTATGTCAGTTGATTGATTGTAATCATGCGGATGAAAACTATATGAAGCAATTAGCTGAGCGCTTGTCTATACGCAATGGAAAAGAGATTGGTTATAAGAAATTGGAATGACTATTTAGAAAGAGAATATGTATCAGATAAGAATTGATTGTTTTGATGAAAAGCTTAAGGGGATAAGAACTCTGTTTGAGTACGATTTCCAATCAAAAGATCAAGTTTTGGTAAATGTAATTTTACCGTACTTAAAAGGAGACTTGTTCATTTTTGCAGGCGCAAAAATAGGTGATGAAAATATCAGAAAAGTAGAGATATATGAAACAGAGAAGTCGATAAAGCAAACTGTTGACGAGGCGAATCATGCAGACCAAATGTTTGCCCCTTATACTAGGGAAAACATATTGTGTGATAATGAATTGTCCAATGTCACCCGACTGCTTATTCAAGAAGGATCAGAAATCTTAAGACAGCAAGAAAAGAATGAGAAGAAAGAAGAAAAACCGCAAGTAAAGAAGCCATTGCTCTTTATAAGTCATTCTTCGGCTGATGAAGCAATAGCTTCCTCTCTAGTAGCTATGTTGCGAACATTAGGATTCAATAAGAAGAACCTATTTTGTAGTTCTGTCCCTGGATACGATATTCCAGAGGGTGAAGATATTTATGATGCTCTAGCAACAAAGTTCATTGAGTATGATATTTATGTAATCCTCTTGTTGTCGAAGAACTATTATGATAGTGTGGCCTGCTTGAATGAGATGGGAGCAACGTGGGTACTGAAAGCAAAGTATTCAACCATTGTTTGCGCAGACTTTACCGTACCTGAGATAAAGGGTGCTGTCAATCCTAGAAAGATGGCAGTGGTGCTGGATGATTCAAAGCGAGTAAATGGTAAGCTGAATCAGCTGAAGGATCATTTGATAGAGTTCTTTCATTTGCCAGAAATTGAGGATGATACAATTTGGGAGAATGATAGAAATGAGTTTTTAAAATCAATAGAAAAGAAATAGTAAATGTCAAATCAAACATCGGATAATAATAAACGAATAGCGAAGAATACGCTTCTTCTTTATGTTCGTATGCTTTTCATGATGGTTATCGGCTTATATACAAGCCGCGTCATTTTGGATAAGCTAGGAGAAGTTGATTTTGGTATATATAATGTAGTTGGTGGTTTTGTTACCATGTTTTCCATTATTAGTGGTGCCATGACTTCCGCAACTCAGAGGTTTTTATCTTTTGAGATAGGAAAAGGAAAAGAGGGGAATGTCAAGGGGATATTCAGTACTATGATTTACATTCATCTCTTTTTGGCATTATTAGTCCTCATCGTTGGTGAAATTGTAGGTGTGTGGTTCCTTAATACACATATGAATTTTCCTGCAGATAGATATGGGGCAGCTAACTGGGTTTTTCAACTTTCATTGCTGGTCTTTATATTGAATGTCATTAATGTACCATATAATGGAGCATTGATAGCTTATGAAAAAATGTCTGCATTTGCCTATTTCAGTATCTTTGATGCTGTGTTCAAATTGGCAATCTGTTACGTCATTACTTTAACACCATTTGATAAACTGGTGGTTTATGCAGTATTGATGGCATTCATTCAAATACTGTTGCTGTTGCTGTATTTTGCCTATTGTAGGCTAAAATTTTCTGAGTGTAGGTTTACTGGAAAATATAATAAAGAGTACGGAAGAAATGTAGGTTCATTTGTTGGTTGGAATCTCATAGGTTCACTTTCGGGTATTGCCAAGGAACAAGGTGTAAACGTGGTGTTGAACATATTTTTCGGACCGGCAGTGAATGCAGCCAGAGGTATAGCTTATCAGGTGCTGAGTAAGCTGAATGGTTTTGTAACCAATTTCCAAATGGCGTTGAATCCACAGATAATCAAAAACTATGCTTCTGGCGAGCGTGACAATATGTACAAGTTGGTGTTTAGAGGAGCCAAACTTTCATACCTCCTACTGCTTACCCTTTCCCTTCCCGTAGTTGTAGAAGCACCATTGATATTAGGGCTATGGCTTAAAAAAGTGCCTGACTATACAGTGATATTCTTACAGATAACCATTTTTACTGCATTGCTGAATACGCTTTCCAATCCGTTGGTAATTTCAATGCATGCCTCAGGCAAAGTCAGAGACTACCAGATAGTTGTCGGCGGACTTTCGTTGCTTACATTGCCAATAGTCTATGTTGCTTTGAAGATAGGAGCAGAACCTTACTGGGCAATGATTATAGCCTTCTTGATAGAGTTCGTTTGTCATTTCGCCAGATTGTATATGTTGGTAAGAAGCATACAATTTCCGATGTTTCGATTCTTGAAGGACGTGACGTTGAGGGTTTATGTCATAACGGCATTGTCTATGATATTGCCAGTTTTAGCATATAATGTGATAAACATTACTATTTTGAGATTCTTCACAGTATGTATGCTTTCTGTTTTGTCCACCATAGGATTGGGATACTATATCGGGTTTAACAAATCAGACAGGTTAAAGCTGCGCACCAAAGTAGTAAACATCATAAATAAAAAGATTTTAAAACGATGAATAAAAGTAATATTTCCAGTGTCCACGATTGCTATGGTTGCGGAGTGTGCGCAACGGCTTGTGGACGAAAGATAATAGAGATTGGTCTGAATGAGGACGGCTTCTATGAGCCACATATTTCAGACGAGAGCAAGTGTACACATTGCGGCATTTGTACAGATGTTTGTGCCTATCTTCATGATGAGTTGTCCTTGAAAGAGGTGGAGATTCATCCTTATGCAGTTTGGAGCAAAGACCATCTGGTAAGAAGAAAATGTTCCTCAGGTGGTGCTGGCTTTGAGATAGGTAAGTATCTGTTGAAGCAAGGCTATAAGGTATGTGGAGTGCGTTACGATGCTGATAAAAATCGTGCAGAGCATTATATTGCAACAACCGTTGAAGAGTTGATTCAGAGTGCAGGGAGCAAGTATATTCAAAGTTATACTTTAGATGGATTCAAGACAATCAACCGTAAGGAAAAATATTTAGTTACGGGTACACCTTGTCAAATAGATTCTTTTCGTCGATATATCCGGAAGTTTCGTTGCGAGGATAATTTTGTTTTACTTGACTTCTTCTGTCATGGAGTACCGTCCATGTTGGTATGGAAAAAATATACAGAATGGGCCGAGAAGCAAGTAGGTAAGATAACTTATGCTTCGTGGCGTAACAAATGGACGGGCTGGCATGATTCTTGGGCAATGGGAATTGATGGTGAGAAACATGGCGAGAAGATAAATTGGCATGACTCTTACTATATATTAATAAAGGGAAAAAAAAGTTATATAGAAAGCCGATTGTCACAAGGTGATATGTTCTATCAGCTTTTCCTTGGTGACTGTTGTCTAGGAAAACAATGCTATGACCATTGTAAGTATAAGTATAACCATTCTTCTGCTGATATACGTATCGGTGACTTATGGGGAAAAACTTATAATGATGATGAAGATGGTGTTAGTGGAGCTGTTGCTTTTACCCAAAAAGGAAATGAGATATTGAAGCAATGTAATTGTGAATTAGTAGAGCATTCTTTTGATGTTGTTGCGGAGGGGCAGATGAAGAGTTGTCCGCAAAGAATTGGAGCATTTAATAAGATAATAGAAACATTGAAAAATGATTCTAAGAATATTCAAGATGCGTGCCATATATTAACAACTTATAGAAAACAACAGCGACAGTTAGAACGTATAAAGCATCCTATAAGAAGTTTTAAGAACATTATTAAGAAGATAGTAAAATGAAGATAAAGACAATCACTTGTCATCATGTATATAATTATGGTGCGAGTTTACAAGCTTATGCATTGCAACATTATTTGGAATCTTTGGGACATGAGGTTGAAATCATAGACTTTAATCCTTGGTTCCATTGCGATAGATACAATCCTTTCTGGATGCCTAAGAATGCTATCGGAAGGGCTGCAAGTATTATCAAGAAGTTTCCTTTACTGCGATATATTTGGTGTCCCTATAAAGCTTATAGGGGTGGTATGTTTAAAACGTGGGGGCGTAAGGCAGTTTTTGATGCATTTGAAAAAGAATATTATCATTTGACGTCAATTAAGTATTTTTCTTCAGAGGAATTAAAGCTGAATCCACCTATGGCAGATGCTTATATCGCTGGAAGTGATCAGATTTGGAATACTTTTAGTAATAATGGCAAAGAGCCTGGGTATTATCTTGATTTTGGCAACGATCAAACTAAGCGTTTTTCCTATGCGGCAAGTTTAGCAACAAATAGTATAAAGGATGAATGCAAAGACTTTATAAAAGAAAAACTGGCAAAGTTTTCATCTATATCTGTCAGAGAAAAAACTGGCGCAAGTTTGTTGGCTGATTTGGGGATAAGTAATGTTTCTGTTGTACTTGATCCTGTATTCTTGTTGGATAAAAGTGAGTGGAAACAATTATCTTTAAAAGGTAATCTCTATGGATTATCCCATGAAAGTTATGTTCTTGTATATGATTTCTTAGGGAATGATGATAACATGATTTCTTTTGTAAAAGCCTATGCTAAAGAAAAATCATTGAAAATTGTTTCAATTAACGATTTTTCTGAAAGAGGTTATGCTGACATAAATATTAATAATGCTGGTCCTTTAGATTTTTTATCTTTGATAGACAATGCTGCTTGTGTAGTAGCAAGTTCATTTCATGCCACAGCATTCTCTGTAATATTAGAAAAGGAGTTTTATACCTTTAATCTTAAAGGATACAACAATTCTTCTCGCATGTTGGATTTTCTTTCGACAATTGGGTTGCAGGATAGAATGAATTCGGAAGATATTATAGACAATCCCATAGATTGGAAAAAGATTTTTTCAAATTTGCTTTTAAAATTAAAACAAAGCAAGGAATTTTTGAATCAACTAAGGTAATGGAGCGTGTACATTATTATAGTGATTATGATATGTCTATTCCACTGCACATTGAACGAATGGCTGATGTTGTGAGAAGCTACGAGGAAGGCAATCAACCCGATGGTATCAACGACTATTTGGAGATGTATCATATCGTGCAGTTCATAGAGTATGGGAAGTATCCGCAGGATTGGGACGAGAACAAGATTGCTGCAATCAAGCAATACAAAGGGAAAGTGGCTGCATATTTCTCTCACTTGCAATCAAACGACCTTCCTGTTATTTGGGGGGAGATAGAAAGAGGCTATGAATCTACTATTTGGCAAATTATCGACCAGTTCAGAATTAAGGGGCTTATAACAGAGAACGGATTACGTGAAATCTTAAAAGAAAAGATTTGGCTCTTGAAAGACTTGTTGGAGCATCGTTGGATAGTGGAGCAAAACCAAATCTTATTGACTGCATTGCTTAAAGAAAATGAGCATACGGCAGAATGGCTACTTGAACAATATGTTGAGGACGACAGATTTGGTCAACATAGAGTCTTCTATTTTCCTAAGTCTTTGACTGGCACAGATAAAGATACGATTGTTCGCAATTATGTAAATTCCGATAAAGCTAATCTCAATTATGTGCGTTTGGTACTTGTGGCAAAGTGTTGTTCAGAGTTTCCTCTTCACCCTCTAACAATCAAGGACGCAAGAAGGAAAGAACAGATATTGAATAAGGCTATTCTCGAATTGGGAAGCATACATCTGACAAGTTATGGCGTGGCTCTCACTGAAGAGAAGAATGCACCGGTAAAGGAAAGCAGAGTAGATGAAGAAGGTCGTACCATGTTCGTGTATGACAAAAATGTAATAGACGAATGCAAGGATGCTACTATTGTCTATTATTGTGGACAAGTATTTGAGTTTACAGAAGAATATGGTTTTATCTCCCTCATATCCAAAGATGCGGAGAAGAATACCATGGAGAAAGTGGTAGGTTTTTATGCTCGAAACACATACGATGTAGATATGGTGTTTCGTATGAGGGAAAACTTGTCACATTTACAATTGCTTGCCTTGGAACAGGCTTTGAAAGCAAATGACAGAGATTTAGAAGGCGTTGTCAAAGATTTCTATGAGAGTTTCCTGAAAGAAGAATATGGTTATGCTGGTCTGCCGCTGACTTTACCAAAAGAAAGTGATGAACTGATTTTAAAGATAAGGAGCCTTGCCATTGAGATGGATGCTGTATCTCATCAGTATGACTGCTATGTGGAATATGGATCAATTGATAAGGATATTGTTGAATTGACTCCTCCTCAAAAGCTTACCCAGACTAAAAGTTTGATAACCCGTCGATATTGTGTCGTGAATAAAGATAACAATGATGTTTGGTATCTTCTTTATCTTCTGTTTGGAAGTCAGAGCATGCTCTTTTTCGTGGAGCCCTGCAAGGATGCGCATTTCAAGAATTATTATGAGCTTTTGGTAAGTGGCATTGATGTGAGATATGATGACTATGAGAACTATCAGAAGCCTTATATAGACAGTTTGTTGGATAAAGGCTATCTCACAAGGGGGGAAGACGGAGTGTTGCGATGCCAGAAGATGCAAGAGATAGAAGTCTTAAAACATCTATATGAGTATAGAGCATGTTCTTATTGGGGATATCCAAAGAAAGAACGTGCAATTCTTGATGAGATGGTTTCCAAAGGGTGGATAGAGTTTGATGCCCATCTTCTGTCCCCCGCGGAAAGAGATTATTTCAGTTATTACTTGAACAATGAGAAGTTTACGAATGGTCCTGCCATCCGCAACAACTATGCGCACGGCACAACTCCTTCTTATTCTGAAGAGAAGCATTTGCATAACTATTTGCAGCTTCTTATATTGTTTGTTTTGTTATTATTAAAAATCTCTGAAGATCTTGACATGAAAAGGTATTTGGAGAAATATGGATTAGAGAAATAAATTTGAAAATAAAAAAGTCATGGTTTAAATTTGCCAATTTTTAAAAAGTTTATTCTTATGGATTATCCTTATATATTGAATTATTTTATATTGCTTATTTTAGCATATCTCTATTGGAAGAAGCCCGATCCAAAGTTAGTTAACTGGGCTTTCTTTTTAGAGTTTGTATTTATAGCATTTAGAGCTCCTGTTGTAGGTGCTGACACATGGGACTATGTAAGATATTTAGATGGAGAACGTAATTTTTATAATTATGATTCACGCCCATTGGAAGCTGGTTTTGTAATTTACAGACAAGTATTGTTGGCTTTGCATCCAAACCGCTTTGTGGTTATGCTTGTTAATAGCTTTTTATCGTGTTATCCACTTTACTTAATAATAAAAAGATACTCTAATAATGTACCTCTTACATTAGCAATGTTGTCTATATTTAATTTTTATTACGTATATTTTTGTGGTCTCCGACAAATATTAGGTTTCGCCATTCTTTTGATGGGTTCGATCTATGTATTGGATGAAAAAAAGAAAAAGTGGTTAGTTTTCGTTTTATGTGCTGCTTTAGGATATAGTTTTCATACTACGATTGTAGTTTATGCCGGTATATTCCTTGCTGCTTATTTCTTGCGCTTTAAGAGTAGAACAATCCTTATATCAAGCGTAGTCATTAGTGCTGTTTTTGGAATCGTTTTGCAATCATTCAATATTATGGATGCATTTAATTTTTTCTTGAGTATGAATGTTGAAGCTACTGAAAGAATAGAAAATTATATGCAAGATAATAGCGATGTAAATGAAATCACTTCTATATTTATGAGTCTAAGACCAACGATTATTGCTGTTTTTATATATTCTTTGATTGATAAAGATAAAATAAATCATTGGTTTTCTGTGATTTATGCTTTAGGTGTTATTATTGGTAATTTATTCATATCTGTGCCGATGATTAATCGTTTGACAGGTTGTTTTGTTATATTTGGTGTAGTTGCATTCTCATGGATGTTAGGAAATAATTATTTGTCCTCTTTTAAGCAAAGAAGAATAACAAATTTTGCTTTAGTGATTTTTTTGCTTTATTTCTCGCAAATGTATGTTAAAAACAACATGAACTCAGTTATTGACTTGACTTCAGCTGCACGAATGCACCCATATCAATTTATTTGGGAGGATTATAGTAACCATCCTTCTATTAAATACTTTAAATAAATATATACAATGAAAGTACTTTGGTTTGAAATATCTACTCCTTCACGATATCTTCATACAGGTCAGGTGACTTTAGGTTGGCAAGATGCATTGGAAGATATTGTTGTAAATTGTAAAGACATAGAACTTTACATAGCCTTTGAAAGTCAAGTGCCTGCTGATGTGAAGGTCATTGATGGTATCACTTACATTCCGATGATTACCCAATATTCATTTTGGGAACGTAAAATGGGGCAACATACTTGGAGTATTAACGAGCGAAAGGTAATAGAACAAGGAAGAAAGGTAATTGAGCAATACAATCCAGATATAATTCATGTATTTGGCAATGAGTGGCCTTTTGGTTTGTTATCTCAATATACTAATATTCCACTAGTTGTTCATATTCAGGGTAGTATTATTCCTTATGATAATGCACTTTATCCTCCTAAGTATAATGGATATACTATGGTGAAAGCTGCTGGTCTAAACTTACGTAAAGATTGGCATCGTCTTATGGGATTCAATAAGGATAAATCGCGTCTTGAGATGGAACGTCGAATTTGGAAAACTGTTCACCATTTCATGGGCAGGACATGTTGGGATAAAGCTTTAGTTAATATGCTCACTAAGCATGCAACCTATCATCATGTAGAAGAAGCGTTGCGGCCAGATTTTCTTCATTCCAAGAAATTGTGGAAAGTTCCGCCTGCTAATGCAAAATTAAGATTGTTAACTACCGGGTGCTCCTCTTTTTGGAAAGGAGTTGATGTGATGCTTAAGACGGCTCATGTATTGAAAGAGGCTGGAGTTGATTTCGAATGGCATGTAGCCGGTAGCTTGGGTGAGGAGCTAATGCAAATAGTAGAGTCTAAAGAGAAGTTGAAGTATGCAGAGAATAACATTCAGTTTCTAGGCTTCTGTTCTCCTGAGAGATTAATTGATGAAATGTGTCAATCTACCATGTATGTTCATACTGCGTATATAGAGAATAGTCCAAATTCTATTTGTGAAGCTCAGATGATTGGTATGCCAATTATTTCTACGATGGTAGGAGGTATTTCTACTTTGGTTCGAAATGGTGTTGAAGGCGATTTGCTTCCTGCTAATGATCCTTGGCAGCTGGCTAATGCTATCGTTGAATTGGCAAAAGATCAAAGTAGAATGAAATCTTATTCAGAGCATTCTCGTCAGCATGCATTGGAAAGACACAATCCTGATAGTATCCTTCAACAGTTGCTGGTATGCTATAAAGATTTAGTAAATAATTATAGAAAATAACATAAAATTCAAGATCAAAATGAAACCAAGAATATTAGCATTTTATCTTCCTCAGTTTCATCCATTTAAGGAAAATGATGAATGGTGGGGTAAGGGATTTACAGAGTGGACAAATGTAGGTAAGGCTAAGCCTTTGTTTAAAGGGCATAATCAACCTCGTGTTCCTACAGAGTTGGGGTATTATGACCTTCGTTTGCCTATCGTTCGTGAACAGCAGGCGCAGATGGCAAGAGAAGCTGGTGTGGAAGGCTTCTGTTATTGGCATTATTGGTTCGGTAATGGTAAGCGATTGATTGCAGATATTTTTGATGAAGTCTTGGAATCTGGTAAACCTGATTTTCCATTCTGTTTAGGTTGGGCTAACCACAGCTGGTATGCAAAGAACTGGAATAGTGATGGTACTTCTACCAATAAGTTGTTGATGGAACAAACTTATCCAGGCATGGAAGATGAGATGATGCATTTTGCTTTCTTGTTAAAGGCGTTTAAGGATAAAAGATATATCAAGGTGAATGGAGCTCCACTTCTTTACATCTTTGCTCCTAAGGATGTTCCACAAGAGTATTTGGATAATTTCCGTAAATGGACAAAGGAAGCAGGATTCCCTGATCTGTATCTGGTGGCAAACATTTCTACTCATAGTATAAGCAAGGAATCTATGTTAGCCAAAGGTTTCAACGCTGTTAGCTATCAGCGATTAGGTGGAATCACCAGTAATGCACTTCGAAATATGGGGCGCGCTGGTCGAGGCATTAATAGAGTATGGAAAAACCTAAAGGGTTACATTACCCATCGCCCTCCATTCATGACTGATTATAAAAAATATCTTCCATTCTTGGTAACAGAGCAAGATAAAGAAAGAGATGTTATTCCTTGCATTATTCCTCAGTGGGATCATACTCCGAGAAGTGGATGGAACGGTACTTTCTTCGTCAATGTGAAGCCTGAGTATTTTTATGAAAATGCAAAACATGCAGTTGAGGCAGTTAAGAATAAACCAAAGGAAGAACAGTTGATTTTCTTAAAATCTTGGAATGAATGGGGTGAAGGTAATATGATGGAGCCTGATTTGACTTATGGTAGAGGATTTATCGAGGCATTGCGTAAAGCAGTGGATGAAGTAAAATAAAGTAAGCAGTATGATTATTCGTAGTAAAGCACCACTCCGCTTAGGTTTAGCTGGAGGTGGTTCCGATGTGTCGCCATATAGCGATATATACGGAGGTTTGATATTAAATGCAACTATCAATTTGTATGCATATTGTACAATCGAAGAGACTGATGACAATCAGATAACCATTAATGCGTTTGATGCGCATTGTGACAAGAGTTATCCGATGGCAGAAAGTTTGGAGATTGATGGTGATGCAAGTCTCATCAAGGGTGTATATAATCGAGTAGTGAAGGATTTTGGCGTAGGTGCTAAATCTTTTAAGATTACTACATACAATGACGCTCCTGCTGGTTCAGGCTTGGGTACCTCCTCTACCATGGTGGTTTGTATCTTAAAGGCATTTGTTGAATGGCTTGGTTTACCATTGGGTGATTATGAGATTTCTCGACTTGCTTATGAGATAGAGCGTAAGGACTTGGGGTTGTCTGGTGGAAAGCAGGATCAGTATGCGGCAGCTTTCGGTGGTTTCAACTATATGGAGTTCTTGCAGAACGATATCGTAATCGTAAATCCGTTGAAGATTAAGCGATGGATTATCGATGAGTTGGAGGCAAGTATGCTTCTTTACTTTACGGGTAAGAGTCGTAGTAGTGCTGCAATCATTGAGGAGCAGAAGAAGAATACTTCTCATGGTGATAATGATGCTGTGGACGCTATGCACAAGATTAAGCAAAGTGCCAAGGACATGAAGCTTGCTATCTTGAAGGGTGATATTGATGGATTTGCTGACATTCTTCGTGAAGGTTGGGAAAACAAGAAAAAGATGGCAAATAACATCACTAATCCTATGATTCAGGAAGCAATGGATGTTGCGATGGCTGCAGGTGCTAAGGCTGGAAAAGTTTCCGGTGCCGGAGGTGGCGGTTTCATCATGTTTGTGGTAGAACCTACCCGTAAAAAGGAAGTGGAAGAGGCTTTGAAGAATCTTAATGGTTTTGTGATGCCGTTCCAGTTCTCTGATGGTGGTGCTCATGGATGGAAGATTTATCCAACAGATAATGTGACTGCATTGAATAAGGTACAGTATAAATAAGAGTAAGGGTATGGATAAACATATTGAAACTTTGGTACAACGTTATCCACAGTTGGAAAGTTGTAAAGATGATATATTGAAGGCTTATCAAATCCTGGAGGAAGCTTATTCGGCTGGTCGCAAGTTATTGGTAGCTGGTAATGGCGGTTCTGCATCAGATTCAGAACACATAGTTGGTGAGTTGATGAAGGAGTTTAAGTTAAAGCGTAAGATTTATGCAGCTCAGATTGACCGTTTAATGCAGATTGATGCAGAGATGGGTACGGTGCTGGCTGATCATCTGCAAGGTTCGCTTCCTGCTATCTCTTTGGTGGGTGAACCTTCTTTGACTACAGCATTTATGAATGACGCTGTTCCTGTTTTAATCTTCGCCCAGCAGGTGAATGGCTTGGGTAGAGCAGGTGATGTCTTCTTGGGCATCTCAACTTCAGGTAATAGTAAGAATGTTCTTTATGCAGCAGTAGCAGCAAAGTCTAAGGGCTTGAAGGTAATTGGTCTGACTGGTCAGAACGAAAACAAGTTGGAAACATTCGCAGATGTTTGTATACATGTCCCAGAGACTGAGACTTATAAGATTCAGGAACTTCATCTTCCTGTATATCATTGCTTGTGCTTGATGTTGGAAGAAAAATTCTTTGGTAATCAGTAAAAAATTAACATTAAACATTCAACACTTAACATTGTTATAAATGAAAGTAGTAATTATGGCAGGTGGCAAGGGTACAAGAATCGCTTCTGTGAGAAGCGATGTACCTAAGCCTATGATTAATATATGTGGCAAGCCTATCTTGGAACATCAGATTGATAACTTGAAGGCTTGTGGTTTGACAGACATCATTCTTGTTATCGGATATCTCGGCGACAAGATCAAGGAGTATTTCGGTGATGGTAGTGAGTTTGGTGTCAACATTGAATATTTTGTTGAAGACCATCCTTTAGGTACTGCTGGTGCCTTGTTTAAGATGCCACAGTTGACGGAGGACTTCTTGCTTCTTTGTGGTGATGTTATCATTGATGTGGATTTCAACCGCTTCATTGCTTTCCATAAGGAACATAAGGCATGGGCTAGTTTGGTGGCTCATCCAAACGGACACCCATACGACAGTTCTTTGTTGGTAACAGAGATTGATGCGCCTAAGACTGTAGGTGGTATGCCAGAGGATACACATCGAGTAATCCGATGGATGGCTAAGGAGGATGAGCGTACTTATTACAAGAACCGTGTAAATGCAGGTATAGAGTTGATTTCTCCAGAACTTTTGAAAGAAACGATGAAGAACTTTGTTCCTCGTCATTCTGAGACTCCAGATAAGATAGATCTCGATCGTGATGTCTTGAAGCCAAATATCCCAAGTGGTAAGATTTTTGCCTATGATACTCCAGAGTATATCAAGGATATGGGTACTCCTGATAGATTCTATGAGACAGAAAAGGATATCGAAAGTGGTAAGGTTCATGCCCGCAACTTGAAGAATAAGCAGAAGGCTATCTTCTTGGATAGAGATGGTACCATCAACAAGATGGTAGGTTTTGTAACCAAGCCTGAGCAATTTGAGTTGATTGAAGGTGCTGCAGAAGCTATCAAGGCTATCAACAAGAGTGGTTATCTGGCTATTGTTGTAACCAACCAGCCTGTTATAGCACGTGGTGATTGCACCTTTGAGGATTTGCAGACCATCCATGATAAAATGGAGACTGAGCTTGGTAAGGTGGGTGCTTTCGTAGATGCCATCTATGTTTGCCCTCATCATACCGATAAGGGGTTTGAGGGTGAACGTCCTGAATATAAGTGTAACTGCTATTGTCGCAAGCCGAAGCCAGGACTCTTGTTGCAGGCAGCCAAAGACTTCAACATTGATTTGTCAGAATCCTATATGATTGGGGATAGCCATCGTGATGTGGAAGCTGGCGAGAATGCTGGGGTAAAGAAGAGTATCTTGGTTGAGGAGAATGAAGAGAATGGATTGTTGGAATTAGTTAATGACATTCTCTGATTTTATTCAATTTATTCCACATAAACATAAAAGAAAATGTTACATAGAAAAAAAATATTATGGGTTACTCCAGATTGCTTTCTGGATACTGACCTGAGTTATGAAATGATGAATGGCATATTACAGGAATATGATATTCATTGGGTGGTTTTGTTTGATTATAAAGATAATAGATACAAAGAATCTGACTTTGAAAGATTAAAAAGTGCAAATTCGAATCTGACGGTTGAATTTCTCTACGCAAAACATAGAAAAAGATATCCTCAAAACATTTTCTATTATCTAAAAATAAGAACAATTGTCAATAAAATAAATCCAGATTTAATCTACTTCAATCTTGTTCCATCAAGTCCATATATACTACCACTCTATTTTTGGTTGCCTAAGGATAAAACGATTGTAACTGCTCATGATGGTAGAGTGACAGCGAGTATGGCATTTGCCTCATTGATAAAATATGGATTTTATAAAGCTTTTAAGTCAGTGAAACATGTTAATATGTTTTCTAAATATCAAGCTGGCTTTTTTAATAACAATTTCCCGGGAAAAGATGTGACTGTTATTCCTTTAGCTCTAAAAGATTTTGGATCCCCTACGATTAAGAAAAGAACCGATTGTATTGGTTTCTTGTATTTTGGTACAATTCATTTCGAAAAGAATCTGGAACTCTTGATTGAAGCTGCAAATCAATTATATGAAGAAGGTGTTAGAGGTTTTAAAGTTTCAATAAATGGCGTTTGGAGAGTTCCATGGAAGCCGGAGGATAAAATCAGACATTCTGAAATCTTTGAATTAAACATAGGAAGTGTTCCTAATGAGGATATTCCCAATTTGTTTGCTTACAATCATTATGCGGTTTATCCTTATAAGAATATGTCGCAAAGTGGTGCTATTAAATGTGCATTTAACTATCATACTCCAGTGATAGTGTCAAACCTTCCTGGTTTTACCGATGAGGTGGTTGAGGGAACAGATGGATACATTTTCAAATCTGAAGATGTTGAGGATTTGAAAAGAGTAATGCTGAAATGTATAACTTGTTCTGCTGAAGATTATCAATTAATGGTAAATGCCATGAGAGAAAGTGTCAATTCAAGGTATTCATTAAAAGCAATATCGAGGCAGTACGTAAACATGTTTAATAAGGTGTTAAAAGATAATTGAAAGACATTGAAAATATGAATAGACGTATAAGTTTTTTAGTAACAAATATAGATCCGAATGTCGGTGGAACTGAAAGGGTTACCTATACTCTTTATGAGAATTTTAAAACTATAGGTTATACACCTTTCTTGATTTACTGCGGGAAGGATAATGGTCAGATTCCGACTAGTAAGAAATTAAAGATAAGTCTTAATAGTTCTGCCGATACTATATCAACAAGCATATCAAATTATGTAAAAAAGAATAGTATTGATATTATTGTTGTCGTTAACCGATTGTTCCATTCTGCAAAATATCTAAAAGCTCTTAGGCAAGTTAAGAAAAATACGGGAACAAAGTTGATTTTCTCTTTACATGCAGCTCCTGACAATTGGGTAAATAAGAACACTCGTGAATTGGTTTTGCCAAAAGTATATGTTAAAGAATTAATTAAGTCATTAATATATAAATTTTGGAATCCTCATTTTCAAAGTGTAAGAGCTGCATTTAACCTTTCAGATAGGTTTCTTGTTTTGTCAGATTCTTATATCAAATCTTTTATTGATACTTATAAAATAAAGAACAATGTAGAAAAGCTTATTGCAGTACCGAATCCAGTGCCATTCTTGGATTCATATAATAAGAAAGAGAAAGACAATATCGTACTTATTGTGTCAAGAATGCAGGAAGATCAAAAGCGAATATATGCAGCTTTGAAGATATGGAAATGTATAGCCAAGAACAATAAAGACTGGAAATTGATTATAGTAGGAGATGGTCCTGATTTCTCTACTTACAAAAATTATGCTAAGGATATTGATAATATTGTGTTTGAAGGACATTCAAATAATGTAAGTAAATATTATAGAATAGCCAAAGTATTTATGATGACCTCGATTTGGGAAGGTCTTCCTATGACTTTAATTGAGGCTATGCATTATGGATGTATACCAATTGTCTTTGATAGCTTTGCTGCTGTTCATGATATTATAGATGAAGAAGTAACGGGTTTTATTATCCCAAATAACGACTATTGGAAATATGAAAAAAAATTAGATTGTTTATTACATGATTGTGTTATGCAGGAGAAGATGTGTAAAAATATTCTATCTGTTACCAATAGGTTTTCTATTAATAATATAATGGGAAAGTGGAAATATGAATTGGATAAATTAATATAAAATATGAAATGATACTTATGTTGTTTCTGTTAGTTTTATTCATACTATCTTTTATGTGTCTATATAAAAATAGACAATTAAAAACATCTATATACAGGAAATTGTTTCGACATCCTTGGTATTTTATTTCGGAAGATGACAATCTATATTCTTTTGGATATGCTGGAGTGGAGAAATTTCAGTACTGTAATGGTCGTTTTTCTCGTATTTGTAAGAACAGTTCTTTCTGTTATAATTGTATTATAGGCTATTTAATAGCTAGATCTGGTGCTATTACTGGGGATTATCTATATGTTGCAACTAGGAGTTTTCTTGGTGGATTATATAAATCAAAAGAAAGAGGTTATAAAAAGGGGGCATTGTTAATTATGAATAAGTCCACATTGAAAATTGTCAAGAGGATAGATGTGGATTATAGTATGATTGAAATAAAAAAGCTAGATAATTGTATGGTTGTTTCTGGCTTACAAGGATTTAATGTTTATAATATTGAAAATGCTTTAGAGCCTCGACTTACATTCTCATTCAGAACCACCAAAGCGTGGGAATATCAAGGCACTGAAATATTTATGAGTGCGGGACGAAGATATGTAGCTTTTGCCAGATTTGACTATGGTTTGTCAATATATGATATTTCTGATATCTCAAACGTTTGTCATTTTTTGGATATAAAAGTTGAAGATATGATATCTGATTGTTCTCTGTTAACTACAGGGTTACAGCAATTTCAATTAAAGCTAGATTATCCTTACTTGTATTCAACTTTAGGTCCTACGCCTGGTGCTGTAGGTACCAAGAACGAAAAACGAGGAATATTAGTGTTCGATATTTCTGATATGAAAAATATAAAGAAATATCCAGTATTTATACCTTGTGAGAATTGGTACAATAGGGTAAATGGAGATCCTCAACCTTCTCAAATAGATGTGTATGGTGATTTTATATATACTAATTTTAGTGAAAAAGGAATAGCAGTATTTATGAAATCCAATAATCATTCGGATAAAGTTCGTTTTTTAAGGATAATAAATGTTGCTGATGGGAAACAAATATTACCTATACACATTAATAATAAAGGCGTATTATTTATGGGAGATTTCAGACGCAATAATATATATACATATAATTTAAATGGCTAAGTTTAACAAAATAGGATGTGTCATTGCTTATCGTAAGGGACATACAAATTATGGAACTTCACTTGTTGGCTATGCTCTGATAAAGAAACTTCAGACATTCGGCTATAATGTAGAAGTTATCAATTATATCAAGCAGCTTTCTTTTTCAGAGAAAGTTGCATGGGTCGTCAATGCAATACGATGTGACGGCTTTAGTTTTATAACCAGTAAATTTAAGGAAAGTAAGGATTTAAAGAAATATCAAAGCTATTCTGCGAATATACGAATTAGAACAGAAGCAGTTGAGAAATACAAGGAAAGAAAGTTTATTCCTTTCTTTAAAGACTATTGTGGATACTCTGCCTTACATGAGGGTTCAAAGAATTACGACGCTGTAGTTGTGGGTAGTGACCAAGTTTGGACACCATGGAGTCTTCCTACTAAATTTTTTAATCTATTGTTTGTAGATGATACTGTTAGAAAGGTTGCATATGCTTCAAGTTTTGGCGTTTCTGTGATTCCGTCGTTTCAGCGTAAGGCAACAGGTGATTACTTGGACCGATTCTATCGCATAGGTGTACGTGAGAAAAAGGGTAAGGAGATTGTTGATACCCTTTCGCATCAGAAGGCTACTGTGGTTGCTGACCCTACGATGCTTCTTTCTCCGGAAGAATGGATGGAGGAAATCAAGGATAGTAAGGTTAAGGAGACAGAGCCTTATATCTTCTGCTATTTCCTGGGTACGAATATGGAAGCACGTGAGGCTGCAAGACAGTTGAAAGCGGCTACGGGCTATAAGATTATAACTTTGCGTCACATGGATGAATATGTTCCAAGTGATGAGCAGTTTGGCGATGAGGCGCCATACGCTGTTGATCCTAATGATTTTTTGAAGTATATTAGTGGGGCTGCGTATGTATTGACTGATTCATTCCACTGCTCTGCCTTCTCTATACAGTTCAAGCGTAAGTTCATGACATTCTATCGTTTTAAATCTTCAAGTAAAGGCTCTCGAAACTCGAGAATTGATAGTCTGTTAGGAATATTTGGATTGCAGGATAGATTATATCAAGGAGATGTTATGAAAGTTAGAGAGGATATTAACTATGTTAAAGTTCATGAGGTTTTGAAGGATTATCGAGAAAAGTCAGTGGCTTTTTTAAAATCAAGCTTGACCTAGTATTTGTCAATCATTTAAGGATGAAATATAAGGAGGATAAATTCATATGGAAGTTAGTTGCTTTAGTAAAATTGTATAAAATTTATGGCAGAAGAACCATCATCTCGAGAACTTAGCAATTCCGCATTGGGTAGTTGGGCTGGTTATACCTATCAGGGATTATGTGGCTTATACCATAGTCTAAAACTGATAGGTGAAGACAGAGATAAATACCAGCAATATAAGTTGTATTTGGATTCCTACGAAGACTTTGCCATCATGAACGGCTCAGAGAAACTTGTAAGCCTACATCAATGTAAGGATGAAAAGGGAAAAACTGATTATGCCGATGAATATAAGAAAATGATAGCTAAGAAAAAGTTGTTTAAAAAGAAGGGCTTATGCACTTCTGATTGCAAACTCTATTTTCATGCAAACAAAGCCGTAGATGTAGGTCGTGGTATTACCCAATATCCTTTTACGGATACGCAAAACTATTGTGAGCCGGGAATGTTAGTGAGACTCATTCATAATCAAGTTGCAGATATTTTGGGTAAGGATGATGCAACGGTGAAGAAAGTGGTCTTTTCTCTAGTTGCGCTGATAGACCAAAAAGTTCTGGATATTCATCAAAAGTATATTCCTAAAAGTAATCGAAAGGCTTTACGTGAAATAGCCAAAGAGCCGGCTTCCTGTGTCGAGTTTCAGACAATACTTGAAAGACTATTTGCCGAGGAAGAGGTGTTTGCTTATGACCGTGATAGCTATGTAACTCGTATCAAGTATAGACTAATAGAAGATTTGCTTACTATTTGTAATGATGAAGATAACGAGGATTTAACGGAAGAACAAAGTGGGCATATACGGTTCTTGGTTGAAGGGATTCGACGTTTAGATGTGGATGGGATGGAAAGTTTCTTAAAACGGATACATCCTATTGATAATGTAACAAATAGAAGTATTGACGATTTTGTGAATATAGCCTCTGATACCAAAGTACAGACATTATTCAATGTGGTTTCTGAACTTGAACAATTGGAGACTGATCTTAGTTGGACTACAGAAAAAGGAAAAGAAACACCCACTTCTTTGAATTCAAATTTCAGTACCCCTAAACTCTGTAGGAAAATTTTGAAGAATGTTATCAATCAAGATTCTCTTTACGAGTATGATTGGTTGGTTGGAGATGTCCGTGAAAACGTTGACAACATAGCAAGCTATCTCCCTACTATTGATGATGTAAAAGGCAATGGCAGGGATGGAAGTAGTATCTTCGAGACCAAGAAAGTGGGATTGGTGACTAAACAAAATAAGAAAAATGGAAACTATTGATGAATTGATTTATTCGGAATTTTCCAAAGTTGAATATTCTGTTATTGGTAGAATTGCTAATGCTCCTATATTTGCCAATAATGACAACTCTGATTTTTGGCTAATAATGGATGACTATGATATAGATGTAGAATTTCAGAAAAGTTTAGCTGATAATTATGAAGGCATCATGGATGGATATATTGCAGCAGCAAAGAATACCTCTGTACTTGTGTTGAAGAAAGTTGAGTATATTAATGATGCAAATAAGAATTGGGCTGTTGAAGTAGAAAACGATAAATTCTATTTGTAAGCGGCTCTGCGTTTATACCTTGCCCTTTATCGTAAAAGTTCTTACCTTT
>OHDI01000140.1_pt1 | contig 62126 bp, 56 predicted proteins | sample 1566981 | NCBI WGS metagenome assembly OHDI01 (sample SAMEA3879509, study PRJEB24766) | human gut metagenome | biome: human-associated habitat; feature: feces | place: USA | collected 1985/1987 | reverse complement strand
AATTTACCAAATGAAGAAGAACCTGACCAAGCTTTTGGCGCTTATGATGGCGCTGGCGCTCGTTTTCTCCCTTGCCGCCTGCGGCGACAAGACTGGAGATGAAAGCTCCACAGATCCCTCCAACAATCCTGCAGTAGCGAATAGTGACAATGAGGGCACGCTGGATGCAGCCGACCCGAGCGCAGAAAGTTCGAGCGAGAATGTCAGCAACGATGCGTCCACCGATGAAAGCGGCACGACCCCGAATGAGGAAGTGACGACGCCGGACGGCGGTAAGGTCACCACGCCCGAAGGCAAGCCTGAAACGAAGCCCGCGAACAACGATAAGGGCTTGAACTCCAGCGACAAAGCGGAGATTATTAAGTTCTATAAAGCTGCGGCGGATAAGAGTGCAAAAAATAAGAAGGCACAGGCGTTGACACTTGACAGCTTAAACGGTGGTTCTGGTTTTGTCGGAGGTCTGATCAATTTGTTTGAGCCCATTGCGAAATCTGCCTTGAAGAACAATTCGAATACGAGCGAAGGCGTTCCCGGCGGTTATAGCAAGCTGGTGGCTTCTGATCTTGTAAGCGCGTCCGCGAGATCTGACGGTAAATATACGACAATCAAAATGACTCCAAAAGAGCAGACGGATCAGCCGAAGAGCCAGTGGGACAAGGGACCGGTTGGCCACGCGATTGGCGTTTTGGGTGATATTGACAATGCCTTGAGCCAGTTGAGCGGTGTTACCGTTGATTATCAGGGTAGCGGCAAAACATTGACGCTTACTTATAAGAAACCCTTCGTGAATGTTAAAATTGATAATAATACCGGCAAAATCGTGAACGGAAGCTGGGGCTATGATGTTCATATTAAAATTGATAACGTCAAAGTATCGATTGGCTTGTCGGCTACACTGAAGGGAGCTTCCGGTGTTGTGAAGCAAAGAATTACAATGCCCGGTTAACTATAAGTAATATTATTTAGGGGAGGAGCCAAAATGGCTCCTCCCTGTTTTTTAAAAATGAATGAACGCTTATTCAAAAAAGTATCATTTTCCATTGACTTTTTATTCCGTTTGCTGTAAATTAGTGTTCGTAGAGAGCACCACCCGGTGCGGCAATGGGGAGCGTGTGTACATATACTTTGTGGAAACACGCCCTCACTCCAAAATGCTTTATTTTAAGAAAGGGGTACTACTACGAATGAAAAAGAACCTGACCAAGCTCTTGGCGCTCATGATGGCGCTGGCGCTCGTCTTCTCCCTTGCTGCCTGCGGCGGCAACACCGGAGACGAAAGCTCCACGGATCCCTCCAACAATCCGGCGGCGAACGAGAGCGTCGATAATGACGACACGGTTCCGCCCGCGGAGAACACCGACCCGAACGCGACGAATGAAGACCCGAGCGCTGGAGAAAGCGACACGCAGACACCTGGCGAGACTGAGAAGCCCGGCGAGACTGAGAAGCCCGGTGAGACCCAGAAGCCTGGCGAAACCCAGAAGCCGGATGCACCTGCTGCGAAAGCTCCTCAGGGCGTGAATGAAATTGTTAAGGCTTATAATGCTGGGATCGTAACGATGAAGTCCGCTTCTATGAAGCGTACGTTGGATTCCGGTCGTGTTTACAGGGAGAAGCCCATCATGGGTATCGAAATCAACCTGGATCTCGGGAAAGAGCAGGGCGTTAAGGATGCATTCAGCAATAAGGGGACGGCTACCCAGATTGCTGATAAAAAACTTTATAATGTAAACGCTTCAGATGTCAGCAATGCAACCTGCAAGGAAAGCGGTGGAAACTACATCTTCACAATTGATCTGAAGACGGCAAAGCTTGATATCAATAGCGCAAAGCACGGCAATGGTAGTTATAGCTACTTCATTGATAAAGAAGAAGCTGGTACAGTTGTTGCGAGCATGCTTAAGGCATTTAAACTACCGGGTAGCGCGAAGATTCAGGGCGGTTCTGTTACGCTGTCGAAGGGCAAAATTACTGCAACCGTTAACAAGTCTACTGGCAAAATTTCTAAGGTTACTTATACCTTCACAGAATCCGTTAATGCGAACGCAACGTATTTCGGCATCGGAATTGACGAGGCTACAATTGTTGGGCATGGCTCCGTTAATTATTCCGCATAAGTTTTAGCGAATCTGAAGGCTGGTTCCAATTGTAATGGAACCAGCTTTCTTTTTTCAATCACAAATAGGTATAGATATTTTAACGAAGTCTTATACAAATGTGAACCAGAATGATATCAAGACCTAGGGGAAAAGTAGGAAGAGGGTGCCTGCCGTTTAAAAGAAAGGTGTCTTGGTTTTCGCGAATTCTCTCCTCCGCATTGACAATTGACCGTTTTTTTGATATCATTTTAAGGTCAATTATATCTGCCTCCATAGTTAAATGGATATAACAAGCCCCTCCTAAGGTTACGTTACAACGGCCACCGGAGAAAAATTGAATAAGGGATTGCAGTTCGACTTTCGTCGGGCTATAATCATAGATGACAATACGTCGCTATAGCTCAGTTGGATAGAGCGACCGCCTCCTAAGCGGTAGGCCGGAGGTTCAAGTCCTCTTAGCGACGCCAGCAAACAACGCCGAAAGCCTTTGTTTTCAAGGACTTTCGGCTTTTTTTAACAAATTCCTGTGTGATTGCGGAGACGAAATAATGTTTTCAAATTTTACTTCAAATTCTGATTTTTGACAAGCCCTAAAAAATCGAACTGCTGTGATAAGGCAAAAATTTCTGCTAATCATTAGCAGAAAAAGGGCCGTTTTTGCTAATGAAAATGCCCTTCCAGCTAATTAGGTGAAAAATCGTGCTAAAAACCTTGCTAATACAAAAGGCGGATGTTCCGAGTGCTAAGCCGTTATAAGAAATAAAATTGAATATTACCATGTACATAGAGCGTCTATTTGCCCCTGTATCGGGGATGGATAGACGCTCTTTTTTTATGCCCAAAATTCATGGGTAAATCTGAAAGATTGGAGGTTTGATTTTTGAGTAAGATCGTCTATTCCCCAGACAAGCCAAACGACTGCCGTTACTGCCATTTCTGGAAAAACAATAAAAAGGGCTGCTGCCTGGGCGAAGAGAATTGCTACTACTTAATCTCCGTACCCCCAAAGCCGAAGTCGGAATGTGAAGGTTGTCCTTATGGGCGGGTTCATCCCTGCATCGGCTGGTGTACCAGGAAGATTATGAAGGAAGTGGGGGTGCGTTGATATGTATGAGTATGAATACAATCGCCGTGATAAGCCGAAGTGCTGCAAAGACTGTGAGAATTATCAGCCACGATGGAAGTACCGCTTCTGCTTTTTTGTCCGCTGTCCGTACAAGCTGAAGGATACGACTTTCCGCAGAACCCCTCTGAAAAAGGAGCATTTCCCGCAGAAAGAGGTGGTGAGAATGAGTGACGTATGATTATTTCTATGGTCAGCAAGCGGAGATGTTCACATTCTACCGTGTTCCAAAGGTGTTGTTCACCGAGGATTGCTTTTGGAATGTATCAACCGATGCCAAGCTTCTTTACGGTATTCTGCTTGACCGCATGAACCTGTCAGCTCGGAATGGTTGGTTGGACGAGGAAGGCCGTGTCTATATCATCTTCACCATTGAAGAGATCAAAGGGGCGTTAGGCTGTGCCGAAAAGAAAGCGGTGAAGCTGCTGGATGAGCTGGAAAAGAAATGTGGTTTGATAGAACGCAAGCGACAGGGACTTGGGAAACCGAACCTGATCTATGTAAAGAACTTCATTTCCGGTTCTGTGGAAAGACAATTCTTGAATTGTCAAAAGGACAATTCTGGAGTTGTCAAAAACACAATTCAGGAACTGTCAAAAGGACAAGGTAATAATACTGATATTAAATATATTGATTTGAGTGATACTGATCCTTTCTTTCCTTCCGGTTTTTGTGGAAATGAAGTCGATGGGACTGACGAATTTACCCGATATTATCAGTATTTTTATGAACAGCTTTCCATGGACTATCTGAAACAGGATTATCCGTATGACCATGAGATACTCGATCTGATACTGCATCTGATTGTTGAGGTCATGTGCAGCAATCGTCAGCAAATCCGGATTGCCAGTGATGATAAGCCGATTGAAATTGTAAAAAGCAGTTTTATGAAGCTGGATTCTGAACACATCAGATTTGTAATGAGTTCTTTCAAAGAGAACACAACCGATGTTCGCAATATCAAGCAGTATTTACTTGCTTCGATATACAACGCCCCCTACACCATAAGCGCTCATTATGACGCAAAGGTCAGGCATGATATGGCTTCGGGGAAACTTGGAGGGAGGTGGTAAACATGAAGCGCACACATGAAAGAATGCGAGGTGATGAATTTTGGCGAAAAAAGCGACAGTTATCGCCGTAGTCAACCAGAAAGGCGGAACGGGCAAGACCACAACCACGGAAAATCTGGGTGTGGGACTGGCAATGGAGGGCAAAAAGGTTCTGTTGGTAGACACGGACCCGCAGGCTTCATTAACAGTCAGTCTGGGAAATCCGTTCCCGGATACGTTGTCTCCCACCCTTTCCGACATGATGGGAAAGATTATGATGGAAAAGCCGATTGCCTCCGGCGAAGGCATTCTTCATCACCCGGAGGGCGTGGACTTGATGCCCGCCAACATTGAACTATCCGGTTTGGAGGTTTCTCTGGTCAATGCTATGAGCAGGGAGACCATTCTCCGTCAGTACCTGGATACGGTCAAGCAGAACTATGACTACATTCTTCTGGATTGTATGCCCTCTTTGGGTATGCTGACAGTCAATGCGTTGGCAGCTGCGGATAATGTGCTGATACCAGTTCAGGCGGCGTATCTTCCAGCAAAGGGCTTGGAACAGCTATTGGAAACCATCAACAAGGTCAGGCGACAGATTAACCCCAAATTGAAAATTGAGGGTATTCTTCTGACGATGGTGGACAGCAGAACCAATTATTCCAAGGACATCAGCAATCTGATCCGTGAGAGCTATGGAGGAAAACTGAAAGTCTACAAGACGGACATTCCACGCTCTGTTCGTGCGGAGGAAATCAGTGCGGAAGGAGCGAGTATCTTTAAGCACGACCCCAAGGGCAAAGTCGCTGATGCCTACCGAGTTCTGACAAAGGAGGTGTTAAAAAATGCAGAAAAAAGGCGCAAACATCAGCTTGAAGGGTTACGATGATATTTTCTCTACCGATCAGTCACGAGCTGAAGCCCAGCAGGAACGAGTTCAGGAAATTCCGCTTTCTGAGCTGCACCCCTTTGAGGGACATCCCTTCCGGGTGGTAGACGATGAAGATATGATGAAAACGGTTGAGAGCGTCCGTGACTTCGGGGTTCTCACCCCGGCGATTGTTCGTCCCGACCCGGATGGCGGCTATGAGATTATCTCTGGTCACAGGCGACATCGTGCATCAGAACTTGCCGGGAAAGAAACCATGCCTGTTATCGTCCGTGATTTGGATGATGATGCCGCCATAATTTTAATGGTGGATGCGAATTTACAGCGGGAAACAATTCTGCCGAGTGAAAGAGCCTATGCTTATAAAATGAAGCTGGATGCAATGCGACATCAGGCAGGCAGACCGTCCGAAAAAAATTATTCCCAAGTTGGGAATAATTTTGGAAAGACCTCAAGCGAGGAAATGGCGGAGGAACTTGGCACAAGTAAAAACCAGATTTTTCGTTATATCCGTCTGACCGAACTTATTCCTGAAATTCTGGATATGGTGGATAACGGTCAGATAAAATTTAATCCAGCCGTGGAGCTTTCCTATCTCGCAAGAGAAGAACAGCAGGATTTTCTTTCCGCAATGGACTATGCCCAAGCAGCTCCTTCTCTTTCGCAGGCGCAGAGAATCAAAAAGCTCGCACAGGAGGGCGAGTGTACTCTGGATGCTATGTGCGAGATTATGAATGAGGTTAAAAAGGGCGAGCTGGACAGGGTAACATTCAAAACGGACTCCCTGCGGAAATACTTTCCGAAGTCCTATACCAGCAAGCAGATGGAGGATAAAATCATTCAGCTGCTGGAACAGTGGCAGAAAAAACGAGAGAAATCTATGGAAAGGTAAGGTGAACGCCAATGTTCAGCGAAAGAGAAATGAGCAAAGCAATCGACTGGCTGTTCGAGCTGTTTTCTCCCGAAGATTATGAGGGGTATGATGAAGATGAGATCGGCTATGCCGGTGGTTTGTGTCTGCCGGAGGTTTGCACCGCATTACGAGGTGCGGCACAGACGGTATATCAGTATTCCGTAACCGGTGGCTATGAGAAATGCTTCGATTACCGTGGCATGGAACTGTTTGACCAGCGTGCCTGCCTCATTATTTCCGATGTGGAACAGGCGGTTTTAGATGAAATCAAAACCACCTATGAAACCGAGCTGTGGCTTATGGAGGATATGAACTTTGCCATTGTCCGCTGTGTGTCAATGCTGATCGGCTCTGACGATACCGGCTATGTGACGGAGTACCGGGCTTTCAAAAAGATTTTGAAAAGTGCGGAAGATTTGTTCTTTTCCCCGGAGGAACTGATCGAGGAACTGGAATCTATGTGTGTCCCCCAGTGGGAACATGAAGCGACTATTTATGAACTGTAACAGGTTCATGGATGGCCGCTTTTCTTATATCTGAGGAAATGGAGGTAATGAGGTTTGAAGGAATATGATGTAAAGATCACCGAAACACTGGAAAAGACGGTAACGGTGGAAGCCAAGTCCCGTGCTGATGCAGAAGATCAGGTCAGATCAGCCTACTACAATTCCGAGTATATTCTGGACTCCGAAAACTTTACCGGCGTTCAGTTTGGTATTACCGAGGAACGTGAGATTCAGCAGGAACAGGCAGAAACCATGACGGTGCTTCTGGTAAAGCCCCATATGTATCCCCAGCAGGTTCAGATCGGCTGCGATTTGGAGGATATGCAGAAAGCTGTTGGTGGCGACATTGAAGCCGTTTACCCATTTAATGAGCCTGTCGCATTGGTGATGCACGATGAGGGAAAAATCATGGGGAAAGACCTGAATCGTGCCTTGCGGGACGAGGACGGCGAGATCTATGACATTATCGCCGGTGACTTTCTGGTCGTTGGTTTGGGTGAGGAGGATTTTTCTTCCCTTTCCCCAGAGCTGATGAAACAGTTTGAGGAACACTTCCATCAGCCTGAAACCTTCGTCCGCATGGGGCGCAGTATTATGGCTTTGCCGTTGCCCGATGATAAGGTCAAAAAAGAAGATGCGCCTATCAAGGCTGACCCCGCACCACGCAAGAGCAGCCCTGATAGGGATTCGCTGTAAGGAGGTTTTCATGGAAAGAAGCTCAACGATTGCAGAACTGATGGAGCGCCGAAGAATCCAGGCAGGAGCCAAAGAGTACAAGGGTCACACCTATATGGACTTGGCACGATTCGATGAAGCTACAAAGCACATGATTATCTTTGATGTGCTGACCAACGAATCCCCTGTTGGATGGAAAGGCGAAAGGAACCGCCTGTATCTGGGCGAAGCCGGGTATCAGAAAGCTCTGGATAATCAGAAAGCCGGTAATATCAAGATTATCAGCCATGCCAATGTCGCCAGAGGAAATCTGTACTACGACCGCAGAGATATGGCACGATGACCCTCACTCTACTGCTTGCAGGAGGTGATGATTCATGCAGGAAGAAGTTGAAAACAGGACAATAAATCTGGCAATCAGCACGACACGGCTGACTGCTCGAAGTGTCATTGCCGGTATTCGCAAGTATTTGCAGCACCGGGAAAAGGTCAAGGCGAGAAAAGGAATCCGAGATACGGCAGTTCACGGAAAACAGTCCGTGAAGCAGCTGCTGGGACAGAATCAGGGTGCCACCAATGTGGAAATTGATAAGGATGGTATTCGGGATTTTGAAAGGCTCGCCAAGAAATACGGTGTGGACTTTGCCGTAAGAAAAGATAAGTCCGTTGATCCTCCCCGTTATCTGGTCTTTGTCCGTTCCAAGGATGCAGATGCCCTGGATGCTATCTGTAAGGAACATCAGGCAAGGTCATTAACGAAGGATAAGAAACCGAGCGTTCTGGCACAGCTGAAGAAGTTCAAAGAGATGGTAGCAGCTATCCCCAGGAAGGTTCGGGAAAAGAAACAGGAGCGTGATTTGTGATGAGCAAAATCAATTTAAAAAAGCTCCTGATTCTGAACATCCCGTATATTCTGGTGGGATTGTTTGCAACGAATTTTGGAGAAGCATGGCGATTGGCTGAGGGTGCAGATTCTTCTGCAAAAATCCTCAGCTTTTTTTATGCCCTTCCGATTGCTCTGGGCAATCCACTTCCCAGCTTTTACCCGCTGGATTTGCTGGTGGGAATTGCCTGTGGCGCAGGGCTTCGGCTTGCGGTTTATCTGAAAAGCAAAAACGCCAAGAAGTACCGGCACAATGTGGAGTATGGTTCTGCCCGTTGGGGTACAGCAAAAGACATGGAACCGTTCGCTGCTCCAAAGTTTGAGGACAACATCATCCTGACGAAAACAGAACGGCTGATGATGTCCAACCGACCGAAGAATCCAGCCAATGCCAGAAACAAGAATGTTCTGATTATCGGTGGTTCAGGTTCAGGAAAGACAAGGTTCTGGCTGAAACCAAATCTTCTCCAGATGCACTCCAGCTATGTTGTCACAGACCCGAAAGGCAGCATTGTCATTGAGTGCGGCAATGCCCTGTTGAAGCATGGCTATAACATCAAGATTTTCAACACCATCAACTTTAAGAAGTCGATGCACTACAATCCATTCGCCTATATCCATTCAGAAAAAGACATTCTGAAGCTGGTGACGACATTGATTGCCAACACCAAAGGCGACGGGAAAGCCGGTGATGAGTTCTGGACGAAAGCAGAAACCCTTCTGTACTGCGCCCTGATTGGCTATATCCATTACGAAGCCCCGGTTGAGGAACAGAACTTCTCAACTCTGATTGAGTTCTTAAACGCAATGGAGGTGCGTGAGGATGACGAGGAGTTCCAGAATCCGGTTGATCTGATGTTTGAGGCTCTGGAAAAGAAAAATCCAAATCATTTTGCGGTTCGTCAGTACAAGAAGTATAAGCTGGCTGCCGGCAAAACGGCAAAGAGTATTCTGATTTCCTGCGGTGCAAGACTTGCTCCCTTTGACATTCAGGAAGTCCGGGACATTACAGCCTATGACGAATTGCAGTTAGATACTCTTGGAGATAAGAAAACGGCGCTGTTCCTGATTATGTCGGATACGGATGCGACCTTTAATTTTCTGATCTCAATGATTTATACCCAGCTGTTCAACCTGCTCTGCGAAAAAGCAGATGATGTGTATGGCGGCAGACTGCCGGTTCATGTACGCTGTCTGATTGATGAAGCAGCAAATATCGGTCAGATTCCCAATCTGGAAAAGTTGGTTGCGACCATCCGAAGCCGTGAAATCTCTGCCTGCCTTGTCCTTCAGGCACAGTCTCAGCTGAAAGCTATTTATAAGGACAACTCGGACACCATCATCGGCAACATGGATTCCCGTATTTTCCTCGGCGGTTCTGAGCCGACCACGCTGAAAGAGCTGAATCAGGCGCTTGGGAAAGAAACCATCGACACCTACAACACCTCGAATACCAGAGGAAACAGCCCGTCCTACGGCATGAATTATCAGAAGCTGGGCAAAGACCTTGCTACCGTGGATGAGCTGGCAGTTCTGGATGGTGGCAAGTGCATCTTACAGCTGCGTGGTGTGAGACCGTTTCTGTCTGACAAGTACGATCTGACACAGCATCCAAATTATAAATACACATCAGACTACGACAAAAAGAATGAGTTCAACATCGAACAGTTTCTGAGCCGCAGGCTGAAATTAAAGGCAGGTGATGAATTTATAGTCGTTGATGCCGATTAAAGGAGGTTTTCAATGGATAAAACTCCCCAATTCAATATTGAGGAAGCGTTCTGTGAATACCTGTCCAAGTATTACAGAGGTTCCAACAATCCGGTTTCAAGTAAAACGCTTGAAGCCGTTTTTCATGTAAAAGGGTCAGAAATCAGAAGAATTGTCAATTCGCTGCGAAGCAAAGGTGAACCCATTTGCAGCGATTATGATGGCTACTTCTATGCGGACAATCAGCATGAAATCAATGCAACGATTGCTCAGCTGACAAGCCGTATCCAGAAGATTGCGAAAGCAAGGGATGGCTTGGTGAATCGCACCGACAAAGAAGATTGACCCGATTTTCCCTGAAAGGTGGTGGTGATAAATATGATTGCAGTTGAATAGTCCCTTTATTTCTGCCCCCCGACCGGTTTTCCGGTATTGCGGAGGGCTTTTTTCATTTCAAAATCCAATTCAAATATCAGGAGGAAAAGTATATGGCATTTTTCAACAGCGCAGTAACTGTTCTTCAGACTCTCGTTATCGCCCTTGGCGCAGGTCTCGGTATCTGGGGAGCCATCAACCTGCTTGAAGGCTACGGCAACGACAACCCCGGTGCAAAGTCCCAGGGCATGAAACAGCTCATGGCTGGCGGCGGTGTTGCCCTGATCGGAACAACCCTCGTACCTCTGCTTTCCGGACTTTTTGGTTAATCGACATAAAGGAGGTAATCGCCTTTGGACAGCATACTCCAACAGATAACAGACTGGCTGAAAGAAATGCTCGTTTCAGCCATCATGGGAAATCTGTCGGGGATGTTTGAGTCCGTCAACAACCAGGTTGGCGAGATAGCAACCTCCGTTGGCATGACCCCGGCGAATTTCTCGCCGGGTGTCTTTGCCATGGTACGCAACATCTCCGAGTCAGTGATTATCCCGATAGCAGGCTTGATACTGACATTTATCGCCTGTTACGAGCTAATTCAAATGATTATCGACCACAACAATCTGGCGAATTTTGAGACATGGATTTTTTTTAAGTGGGTGTTCAAGACCTTCGTTGCGGTCATGTTAATCACAAACACATTCAATATCACAATGGCTGTTTTCGATGTGGCACAACACGTTGTAAATGCCAGTGCCGGTATTATTGCGGGAGATACCGCCATAGATGCTGCGGCGCTTGAAACGATGGAAGATACGCTGATGGCAATGGATCTCGGTCCGCTGCTTGGGCTGTTCCTGCAATCCTTTATTGTTCAGGTCACAATGTCGGCATTGGCAATCGTGATCTTCGTCATTGTCTATGGACGAATGATTGAGATTTATCTCATGGTCAGCCTTGCCCCGATTCCTTTTGCTACCTTTGGGAACAGAGAACAGAGCAGCGTTGGTCAGAATTATCTGAGGTCACTCTTTGCAATCGGGTTCCAGGGGTTCCTGATTATGATCTGCGTCGGCATCTATGCGGTGCTGGTGCAGTCGGTCGCTTTCAGCGAGGACATTATCGCTTCTATCTGGAGTGTCATGGGATACACGGTTCTTCTGTGCTTCACCCTGTTCAAGACCGGTTCTCTTGCAAAGGGCGTGTTCTCTGCCCACTAAGGAAGGAGGTTTTTTGTGGCAGCATATATCCCCGTCCCCCGTGACCTGACGAGGGTAAAGACAAAGGTGTTCTTCAATATGACAAAACGGCAGCTGATTTGTTTTGGCTCTGCGGCACTCATTGGGGTGCCGATTTTCTTTCTGGTCAAAGGAACAGGAAATGTAAGCCTTGCGGCACTGACCATGATGATTGTCATGCTCCCCCTGTTCTTTCTGGCTATGTACGAAAAGGACGGTCAGCCGCTGGAAGTCATTGCAGGGCATTTTATTCAGGCAAAATTTATTCGTCCCAAGGTTCGCCCTTATCAGACGAACAACTATTACGACGCTCTGGTGCGTCAGTATCAACTTGAAAAGGAGGTTGAGCAAATTGTTTTTCAAGAAGAAACCGCAGGCAAGGGAAATAAAAATGCCTGCAAATCTGAATCGAAAGCAGCAGAGAGAAATTAAGGCTGTTGTAGAACGGGCAAAGAAAGACAATGGAATTCCCCAGACCGCCCAGCAGTCCATTCCCTTTCAGAGAATGTTCCCAGACGGCATCTGCCGGGTCACAGACAGTTACTACACCAAGACCATTCAGTTTCAGGACATCAACTATCAGCTGGCACAGCAGGAGGATAAGACCGCCATTTTTGACGAGTGGTGCAGTTTCCTGAACTTTTTCGATAGCTCCATCCATTTTGAGCTTTCCTTTATGAACATGAGTACCGATGCGGAGAGCTTTGAAAAGAGCATCCGTATCCCGTTCCGAAAGGACAACTTCAATTCTTCCCGTGCCGAGTACAGCCAGATTCTGAAAAAGCAGCTGTCACAGGGCAATAACGGTCTGACAAAGACTAAGTACCTGACCTTCGGCATTGAAGCAGAGTCCATGCGTCAGGCAAAGCCGAGACTGAACCATATCGAAAATGACCTGCTCAACAACTTCCGCCGTTTGGGTGTGATGGCATCCACGATGAATGGCAAGGAACGGCTTCGTCTGATGCACTCCATGTTCCACATGGGTGACAATGATAAGTTCTTCTTTGACTGGAAGTATCTTGTGGAATCCGGACTGTCCGTAAAGGATTTTATTGCACCGACAGCGTTTGCCTTTAAGAACAGCCGTACCTTCCAGATGGGCAGCATCTACGGTTCGATGTCCTATCTGCAAATTATCGCTTCTGACCTTTCCGACCGAATGCTGGCTGATTTTCTGGATATGGAGTCCAGCCAGATCGTGACCATGCACATCCAGTCGGTTGATCAGACGGCGGCAATCAAGACCATCAAGCGTACCATTACGGAGCTTGACCGTTCCAAAATCGAGGAACAGAAAAAGGCTGTCCGTTCCGGCTACGATATGGACATCATTCCCTCTGATCTTGCCACCTACGGTAAAGATGCGAAAGCACTTCTGAAAGAATTGCAGAGCCAGAACGAGCGGATGTTCATGCTGACATTCCTTGTGATGAACACCGGGCGCACCGAACAGGAGCTGGAAAACAATGTGTTCCAGGCACAGAGTATCGCCCAGAAGCACAACTGCAATCTGCGCCGACTGGATTTCCAGCAGGAACAGGGGTTGATGAGCAGTCTGCCGCTGGCACAGAATCTGATTGAGATTCGTCGTGGTCTGACTACCAGTTCCACGGCTATTTTTGTGCCGTTCACCACACAGGAACTGTTCCAGAATGGTGCCGAAAGCCTGTATTACGGTCTGAATGCCTTGTCCAACAATCTGATTATGGTGGACAGAAAGAAGCTGAAAAATCCCAACGGGCTTATCCTTGGTACGCCTGGTTCCGGCAAATCCTTCTCCGCAAAGCGTGAGATTACCAATGCGTTCCTCGTGACGGATGATGACATTATCATCTGCGACCCGGAAGCAGAATATGCGGCGCTGGTTCACAAGTTTGAAGGTCAGGTAATCAAGATCAGTTCTTCCAGTACCAACTATATCAATCCCATGGACATCAACATCAACTACTCTGAGGACGATAACCCTGTTGCCCTGAAAGCGGACTTTATCCTCTCCCTCTGCGAGTTGATTATGGGAAGTAAGGACGGCTTGCAGCCCATTGAAAAGACGGTTATTGACCGTTGCGTGCATCAGATTTATCAGAGGTATTTTGACAATCCGGTTCCTGAAAATATGCCCGTCCTTGAGGATTTGTATAACGCACTTCTCAAACAAGACGAAAAAGAAGCCCATCATGTAGCGACTGCACTGGAAATCTATGTAAAGGGTTCTTTGAAGCTGTTCAACAACCGAACCAATGTGGACATCAATAACCGCCTGGTCTGCTATGACATCAAGGAGCTTGGCAATCAGCTGAAGAAAATCGGTATGCTGATTGTTCAGGATCAGGTTTGGGGGCGTGTGACAGCAAACCGAAGTGCCGGTAAGTCTACCAGATACTACATTGACGAGTTCCATCTGCTTTTGAAGGAGGAGCAGACAGCCACCTACTCCGTAGAAATCTGGAAAAGATTCCGTAAATGGGGCGGCTTGCCCACCGGTATCACCCAGAATGTCAAAGACCTGCTTCGCTCCCCGGAGATTGCCAACATCCTTGAAAACTCTGACTTCATCTATATGCTGAATCAGGCAAGTGAGGACAGAGGGATTCTGGCGAAGCGCCTGAACATTTCTCCCCATCAGCTGTCCTATGTGACCAATTCCGGCGAGGGTGAAGGGCTTCTGTTTTATGGCAATGTGATCCTGCCGTTCATTGACCGGTTCCCGACCGATACGGAACTCTACCGCATTATGACCACGAAGCTGAATGAGGTGGTGGCAACAAAGGAGGCGTAAGGCATGGCGAAGAAACCGACACGACTCCGTTTCACCGAAGATGACCTTGCGGATTTTCAAGTGAAGAAAGCTTCTGACCGTGCGGATAAGGCGGCTGACAAAGCAGAAAAAGCGGTAGATAAGCTGGCTTCCAAAAAGAAGGCAACCAAGCTGCGTCAGGAAACGGATGCCGCTGGTTCCCGGAAAGCAAAGCTCCGTTTTGGAAAGGCGGACAACAGCGTGGCTGTGGAGCGTCCATCAACGGCAAAACAGCTGGCGACCCGTGGCACAGCTGCGGCGCTCACCTCCAAGGCACATCGGGCAGTATCCGAATATGAAGATGATAATGTGGGTGTTCAGTCAGTTCAGGAAACGACAAAGGCAGTGGAATCCACTGCCTACACCGTCGATCACGCCGTTTACAGTCACAAGATGAAAGCCCATGCCAAGGCTGGCAAGCTGGTGCAGAAGTCAGATAAAGCCAATGTGGATGCCCTTTATGAGAAGTTCAAAAAGGACAATCCGGATGCCGGTTCCAACCCGTTTTCCCGCTGGCGGCAGAAACAGGCAATCAAGAAAGAATACGCAGCTGCCAAAGCCGGTAACAGTACGGCAAAGACAACAGCTGCCAAGGGTACAGGAAAAGCAGCCCAGGGAGCCAAGACAATCACAGAGAAAGCAACGGAGTTTGCTACAACGCATTCCAAAGCTATCCTCTTTGTTCTGGCAGGAGGACTGCTTTTTATGATTATTGCCAGTATGTTCTCGTCCTGTACTGCCATGTTCCAGGGTGGAACACAGGTGCTTCTGGGTACTTCCTATACTGCTGAAGATGAGGACATCATCGGAACAGACGACGACTACAAGGCTCTGGAAGCAGCCTTACGAAGTAAGATCAACAACATCGAGCGTACCCATAGCGGTTATGATGAGTACCGTTATGACCTTGATGAAATCAACCACAATCCGTATGAGCTTGCGGCATATCTGACAGTGAAGTTTGAGGACTACACCCGTGAGGAAGTTCAAAGCACTTTAGAGTGGCTGTTCGAGCAGCAATATGAACTGACCCTGACAGAAGAAGTAGAAATCAGAACACGAACCGAGACCCGCACGGAAACAGAAACCGGCACAAGACTGGTCTGGGATTCTGACCTTGGTGAGTACGTTGAGGAAGAATACGAATATGAAGTCGAAGTCGAATACGAGGTCGAGTATGAGTATTATATCCTGAATGTGAAACTGGAAAACAAAGGTCTGAACCGTGTTATCGGCAGTTCCGGTATGTCTGAGGATGAAATGGAGCGTTACGCAGTATTGCTCCAGACCAACGGCAACAGACCCGACATTTTCGGTGATGACATTTATGCCGTGACCGGTGAGTACACCGACTATGACATTCCGGGCGAAGCTCTGACGGACACACGATTTGCCAATATGATTCGTGAAGCAGAAAAATATCTGGGATACCCCTATGTTTGGGGTGGCAGTAGCCCTTCCACTTCCTTTGACTGCTCTGGATTTGTTTCTTGGGTTATCAATCACTGTGGAAACGGTTGGAGCGTCGGCAGACTGACTGCAAACGGTTTGATGGGCGTCTGCGACATTATTCCTCGTAGCTCCGCAAAGCCGGGAGACCTGATTTTCTTCCAAGGCACTTATGATACCTCCGGTGCATCCCATGTTGGTATCTATGTAGGCAACGGAATGATGATCCATTGCGGAAACCCGATTTCCTATGCTTCTATCGAAACGAGTTACTGGCAGTCGCATTTTTACTGCTTCGGCAGAATCAGAAACTAAGGAGGATTTTCTATTGGGTGCAAAGTTAGAAAGAATTGGCGCTGACCTTGAGAAAGCCCGCCGAAAGCGAGCTGAATGGGATGCCAAAGTAAAAGACCTGGAACGCAGATACCGTGAAGAAGAAAACTCTGAGATCCACGAGTTGGTTCACGCTGCGAACCTGAACCCCGATCAGCTTTCCGAACTGCTCCGTATGTTTGCTGCGGACATGGTTCCGAAGCCTAAAACTATCAATTCCATGAATGAGGAGGAAATGCAGAATGAAATTTAAGAGACTCTGTGCCGCATTGCTGGCACTTGTGATGTGTGTGGGTACTATCTCGACTACGGCTTTTGCCTACTCTGATGAGAGTGCCGCCGTTCCCGATGCCGAAACCGTTGAGACTGTTCCTGAGGAAACTGAGGAGACCGAGGAGCAGACTTCCGAAGATGAAGTTCCGTACACCGTGACTGTCAATGAGGATGGCACGGTGGTTTTTTCTTTCAACGGAGAGGAATGGACTTACGATGCCGAGGAAACTGAAGATGACAGCATGGGAACCGGCAAGGTGGTAACGAACGGTTCCCGTCTGAATGTGCGTACCGGCGCAGGCATGAATTATGAAATCATCGACCAGCTTCGTCCCGGCGAGGAAGTTGTGGTGGTCGGTGTCGAGGGCGACTGGTATCAGATCACTGTTCCCGAAAAGCATGGATACGTTCACAGCGACTATCTGGAACTGATTGAGAAAGCTGAACAGAACAGCGAAATGGATATGGCGCTCCTCATGATGTTTATGAGTATGTTCATGCAGAACATGGACACTGATGCAAGCGAGCCTGCCCTTACTCCTGACGGCAATCTAACTCTGGTTGATGACATCGGTTCTCCTGATAAAGATGGCAAGCAGTTCATCACTGCGGTCACGAAGAACGGCAACTACTTTTATATCATCATCGACCGTGACGATGAGGGCAATGAAACTGTCCACTTCTTGAATCAGGTGGATGAAGCTGACCTGCTCAAGCTCATGGACGAGGAAGAAGCTGCACAGTATATCGACCAGACTGAGGAACCGGATGTAACCGAACCTACTCCCGATGTAACCGAGCCTGAGCCTGATGTGGTCGAGCCTGAACCTGAGAAGCCTAAGACCAACATGATGCCTGCTGTTCTGGTAATGGTAGCTCTGATCGGCGGCGGTGGCTTTTTCGTATTCAAGAAGATGCAGGAAAAGAAAAAGGAAAAAGAAGCTGCGAAGCCTGACCCGGATGCGGACTATGTAGACGATGATGAGGACTACGGCTACAGCGAGGAATACGAGGACGAGGATGATGTGGACTTCATCGCTGACGATGAGGACAACGAACCCGTATAACCAAGGACAGGCATGATGCCTGGGGCAATCTTCGGATTGCCTTTACATAGCAAAGTCATAAATCTGTTACAACAAAGGATGCGATATATGATATAATCATCTTAATATCATCAAGCTGTAGTTCAAAACAAAGAAAAACAGCGATGTAAACTCTTGTTGCGGATATGTAAAGCCGATGTGGTGGTTAAAAACAGTGATTTTAAGTACAATGAAATCATCAAAGCAAAGGAGGATTTCATATGAAACTTTCAGATAAGATTATCGGATTGAGAAAATCCAATGGAATGTCACAAGAAGATTTAGCTGAAAAGTTGGATGTTTCAAGACAAGCTATATCTCGTTGGGAGTCAGGAACTGCGATGCCCGATGCAAATAATATCCTTCAACTCAGCAAGCTGTTTGGTGTTACAACAGATTATTTATTGAATGATGATTACCAGAGTGACAATGACCTGCCAAAGGTAAAAGAAGTACAAAATGATAATCTTGGGCAAATTATGATCTATCTGGTAACACTCGAAGTCATGGTGCTTTTGATGCAGTTTATGACAACGGTTATTTTGCAAAATGTGTTCTTTGGCTTTTTGAGTTTTATCCCATTTGTTGCAGCTATTGGCGGTTTTGAATACGCATATCAAAAGAAAGCATCCAGTGCAACAGAAAAAACAAAGAACTTCCGCAAAAAGTTTTACAAGATTTCTGCTTGGTTGGGACTTTATTTCCCGATTAGATTTATCATAAGCGTTGCGACAAGATTCTATCCTCGCCCGTATAATATCTTAGTGTTAGAGGTTATTATTTTAGTAATCTATATTGCGGCGGCAACTTGCGTTAATCTTTCAATTGACAAGAGTTATTTACCAAAAGAACAAAAATAAATGTTCAATACATAGCAGTCATGCACTATGGTGTGTGGCTGCTTATTTTTTTGGAAAGGAGCAGATGCAAATGAAATTAGTATTGGCTGAGAAACCCTCAGTCGCACAGAGCATTGCCAAGGTGCTGGGTGCAAACAAACGTGAAGATGGCTACCTCGAAGGAAACGGCTATGTTGTCAGCTGGTGTGTCGGTCATCTGGTAGAGTTGGCACAGCCCGAAGCCTACGATGCAAAATACAGCAAATGGACGTATGCTGACCTGCCGATCTTCCCGGCTGACTGGCGGTATGAGGTTTCTACCGGAACAAAGAAGCAGTTCGGTATCCTGAAAAAGCTCATGGCCAGAGATGATGTTGCCAGCCTTGTGTGCGCTACAGATGCTGGTCGTGAGGGTGAGCTGATATTCCGTCTGGTGTACCACAAAGCCGGGTGCAGAAAGCCATTTGAGCGACTTTGGATTTCTTCCATGGAAGATTCCGCTATCCGGGAGGGATTTGAAAATCTCAGGTCTGGAACTGAATATGATGCTTTGTATGAAGCAGCCCTGTGTCGAGAGCGAGCCGACTGGATTGTTGGCATTAACGCTACTCGGCTTTTTTCTACCCTATATGGGCAAACTCTGAATGTTGGTCGAGTCATGACTCCCACCCTTGCGATGGCAGTCATGCGTGAAGCAGCCATTGCCGCTTTCAAACCGGAACCCTTCTATACGGTTCATATTGGACTGGATGGGTTTACGGCAGCAAGCGAACGCTTCAAAAAGAAGTCGGATGCCGAAGCTGTCAGCAAAGATTGTTCTATTGCTGCTGTCACAAAGTCAGAGCGCAAAGAGAAAAGTGAAAAGCCGCCTGCACTTTATGATCTGACCAGTTTACAGAGAGATGCCAACCGTGTGCTGGGCTATACGGCACAGCAGACTTTGGATTATACACAGAATCTCTATGAAAAGAAGCTGGTCACTTATCCTCGTACTGACAGCAGATACCTGACAGACGATATGGCACACAATCTGCCAGACCTCGTAACTATGGCTTTCCACACATTCCCCTCTCCGGGTGTGGATAACGTACCTGTCCATGCGGAGCAGGTTGTGGATAACAAAAAGGTCGCAGACCACCATGCCATTATCCCTACCAGAGAATTGCAGAAATGCAATCTGAACGAGCTTCCCAAGGGCGAGCTTGCAATTTTGCAGCTGATTTCCACCCGTCTTTTTGTGGCTGTGGGAGATCCGCACCGATACACAGAGACAGTCATTGAGCTGGACTGCGGCGGCACAGCATTCTCTGCAAAGGGTAAAACCGTTCTGCATGAGGGTTGGAAAGCCTATGTCAAGAAAAGCAATTCGACAAAAAACGACGAAAATGAACAGGTGCTTCCTTCCGTTTCCGTTGGCGATGAAATAGCTGTCATCAGCACGGAAATTAAGGAAGGTAAAACTTCTCCTCCGAAGCACTACACCGAAGATACGCTCCTGCAGAGCATGGAAACTGCCGGTGCGGATGAAATGCCCAATGAGGTGGAACGCAAAGGTCTGGGAACGCCCGCAACCCGTGCCGGTATCATTGAAAAGCTGGTTCGCATTGGTTTTCTGGAACGGCAAGGCGATAAGAAAACCAAGCATCTGATTCCGACCCACAAGGGTACGGCTCTGGTAACAGTCATGCCCGAACAGATTCAGTCCCCATCTATGACAGCGGATTGGGAGGAAAAGCTGTTGCTCATTGAGAAAGGCGAATACGCCAGCGAGGATTTTATGGATGAGATCAAAGATGTGATTGCCGGTCTGATTCAGAATTATGAGGTCATTCGGGACTCTGAGGTTCTGATGTCAAAAGAAAGCAATGCCGTGGGAAAATGCCCTGTCTGCGGCAGTTCTGTAGAGGAAAAGGTGAAGGCATTTTTCTGTTCTAACCGAAGCTGCAAGTTTGCCCTCTGGAAAAACAACCGCTACTTCGAGAGTATCGGCAAGAGCATGACCAGTGCCACGGCACAGAAGCTGCTCGGCTCTGGGAAAATCAAACTGAAAGGCTGCAAATCAGCCAAGACCGGAAATACCTTTGATGCTACGGTCTATATGGAGGTATTCGAGGACGGGAAGATCAAGTTTAACATGGAATTTGATAACGGAGGAAAACGCAAATGAGAAATGAATATAACCCGGACGGCAAGGACATCCGATTTATCGACAGCCGCTATAAGGATTTGTTTCGTATTCCTGACGGCGGCTGTGTTCAGATTCACTATTCCGATGAAACCGTCGTGAAGCCCTGCAAATTCATCGACGAGTACCACACCCAGGTCGGCTACAATGTGTTCCACATCTGCCAGTTCGCAGAAATCATGGAGCGTAACGGTGCAACCTATATGGCGGAGCCTGAGATTATGGGTGACGAAGCTGCATGGAAAGTCGGTCGGGACAGAATCCTGGCGGTGCAGACCTGTGAGGACGGATACGATTATACTCTGTTGGATGAGAACTACAACGAGATAGATGGCGGTCAGCTGGATAACCCGGATTTGTCCATGATCGAAGCCAGAAAAGAAATTCTGGAATCCTTTGGTCTGGAACATAGGGAGCTTCGTGCCATGGTCTATGAGGATGTGATGGAACAGGCTTTTGAGGTTGGCAGGCAGGCGGTTGTGGTGAACGACCCTATTGCAGAGCTTGCGTTCAAGCTCGACCGTTTTGCTGAGAACTTCGATCCCTATGAATATATGGATCAGATCGATGATATGCAGGCACATATTCAGAAAATTAAGGAAGACCTTGCCTCCGGTAATACCGCTCCGTACCGTGAGTTTCTGGATACGGCCATTGCGGAGTCTCGTGAGGAAACTGCCGTAGAGGTTGCCAAGGTGCTGAGAAGTCAGCTGGATAAGCTCAGCCCGCCAAAGCGTGAGTCGGTCATGGAAAAGCTGGCACAGGCGGCAGAAAAGGCTGCGCCTGCCACTCCCTCGCATAAGCATAAGGAACCGGAACGATAAGGAGGCTGTCTATGAAAATTGAAAAATGGGATGATGTTCATGGAAATACCACCCCCGATGACAGAATGGTGGCATTTCTGGAAAGCTCCACGGACTCTTACGCAGTCCTTCAGCTAAAACACATTGACGAGACCGATGAGTTTCGTTTCATGCCGTATTGGCACATTCAGAAGCTGGAAAATCAGCCGACCATTGACCATTATGAGGTGGTTTACAATGGCCCGATTGAGCAGTCCGCCGGTGCTGCCGAGCAGCTGGAAGCTCTTTATACCAGGTTCAATATAGACCACCCGGAGGATTTCAGAGGGCACAGTATGTCGGTCAGCGACATCGTGGCGCTCAAGGTCGCCGGTGAAGTATCCTGTTATTACGTTGATGCCTTCGGTTTCGTGGAGCTTCAGAACTTTATGAAACCCGAAAACTATCTGAAAAACGCAGAGATGGCTATGGAGGACGACTATGGGATGCTGGATGGCATCATCAACAACGGGAAAGCTCCCGCTACGGAAGAGCGGCCTTCCGTGTTGGAACAGCTGAAAGAAATGTCGGTTTTCGATACACCCCATAAACCGCCCAGAAGCCACCCGGAAAGGGATATGGAATGATGGATTTCACACGAGATGAACTGAATTTGATGATGCTTTACAGCCCCGGCACAAGGTCGGGGCTGTGTGAAGCTCTCTTGCAGATGAAGGAGCAGCTTTCACAGGAGGAAGCCGAGCTTTGCGCCCTGGCTGATTCTGTTCTCAATAAGTTATCCAAACTGGATGATGAGTCTTTTGATGAGCTGAACCTTTATCCGGATTTTTAAGGATTGGAGGGAAAAGATGAACGCTAAAGAGCGATTTTATTCCGGGCTTGCGAAAGAGACCCTCGGGAAGATCACATCGAATAAGGATAACTGGACTTCCTTTCTGGTAACGGTGTCCCGGAATTATGAGTTCACCTACCCGGAACAGGTGATGATCTACGCCCAGCGCCCCAACGCCACTTTCTGCAAGCCGTATGACGAGTGGAATGACGAAAACTATCGCAGGTATGTCAGACGGGGTTCCACCGGCATTGCATTGTTTGTGACCAACAGGGAAAAGCCCTATCTGCGTTATGTGTTCGATGTGGCTGATACCGGTGTTCGCCGTTCCTCTCCCGAATTGAAACCGTGGGAGGTTACAGAGGAAAACCGGGTGTATGTGATGGGTGCCATGGAGCGTACATTCGGAATCACCGCAGACGGATTGTTGGAAGCACAGCTTGAGGAGATTGCGCTGTCTCTTTCTGCTGAGTATTGGGACGACTATAAAAAGCCGATCCTCGACATCGTTGCGAACAGCTTCCTTGAGGAGTATGATGAACTTAACATCGAAGTGGCTTTCAAGAGGGCGGTTGCAAACAGCGTATCCTATGCGATGTACTGCCGACTGGTCGAAAACCCTGACAACTACTTCGAGCATGAGGATTTCCTGAATGTTTTTGACTTTAACACCCGCCAGACGGTAAATGCCCTCGGCACCGCAGTCAATGCAATCAGCTCACGGATGTTTCAGGAAATCGAAAAAGCGATTGGTGAATACGAGCAGAACAGAACTGCTGAAAGGAGCGCAGATTATGAACGAAATGACTTACAGACAGGCCGGGGATTACAGAATCCCGAATATCAGGCTGGAGAACGAGGAAGCAAGACCGCTGGGCAAGTACGGCAGGATGAGAAGGACATTCCTGGAGCAGAACAATCCGATGCTCCTGAACGACATGATTCTGACGGAGACCCTGTTCCCCCACCTGTGGGAGATCGAGGAAACGGCGAAAGCCAGAGTGGAACTCCTGATGAACCAGTACCTGAAGAACAGCCCCGCACCGGACAAAGAGACGCAGCAGATGGCGTGGGTGCAACACATGGAAAGCCTGAAAGCACAAGCGGAGGAAGTCGTGATGACGGAGCTTATCAACAGCTGACCCTGAACCTTTTCCTCACAGAAGAACAACAAATCCGTTTTATCGACGAAGCAGAGAGCCGCAAGCCCTCTGCTTTTTCTTTTTCTCAGGAAGAAATTGACCACTTCCTTCTGCTTGGCAGCAATACCGATGATGCAAGAAAAATCGTAGTGCTTGACTATATGAAGCAGAAGCCGGTGGAAGAAATCGCCCAGACCTTGAAACAGGTCTACCACGGCGGTTTTGGTCTGAAAGAGGACAGCGGAAATATTTCCGCATGGTACGCCGGGGATGGGATTCACCTTGCCAAAGGTTCCTCTGCCATTGATAGCCCCAGGGCGCAGATCATCCCCTGGGAGGATGCTACAAAGCGGATTGGAGAGCTGTTGGACAGCGGGCGGTACGCTACCAATGTGGAATTAGTGGAAGCTCCTGGCTTTGAGCGGGAAAAGGTCGCTCAGTCTCTTTGGTATCTCTACCATGACCTCTCTGATGAAGCAAAGGAAATGGGATTCTTCCCCTCTTTGTCGGAAATCCGCAGTAATGGTTTTCCGGAAGAAACCGCATGGCTGGCAGAACAGCTCAAACAGCCTGAGTTTTTAGCGGCAATGAAAGAGGAGTATCGTGGGTTTATGATTGCCCATGATGCTGACCGTTCTCTGCTTCGCTTCCATTATCATAAGCTGGATGGCATTGAAAAGCGGTTGAATGAACTGGATGCCCCTGTCAGGGAATATCAGAGCGATATGATGCAGATGCCCCTTGTCCGTCAGTTTATTACGGATGACGAGGTCAATGCTGACCTGACCCGTGGCAGCGGCTTTGCCGGTGGAAAGCGCCGTATCTATGAATACTGGCAGGAAAATCATTCGGTTAAGGATAAAGCCGAGTTCCTCAAGCACGAATACGGAACCGGAGGTCATTCCCATGCCTGTTCCGGTGCAACTCACAGTGGTCAGGATCACGATGCCAAGGGCGTTCGCTACACCAAAAGCGGCTGCGATAAAGTGCAGATGTCCTGGACACAGGTAGCACAGAGAATTGACACCTTGATGAAAAAAGGTCGCTTTCTTACCCCTGAGGAAGAAGCCGAGCGGCAGGCAATCGAAGATGCCAAAACAAATCCTCTGGAAGATGTCTACGAGCGTTTTGCTGTGGTCGATACCGAGGATGGCGAGTATGCCATCTGGGACGAACAGACCGGAACCTACTATGTAGACCATGAGGGTGTTACGGAATACTTCGACGATGAGTGGCTTGCTAATGACTACCTTGAGGAAGTCCGTCAGACTGTGGCGGCTATGGAAGCATTACAGCCCGAAGAATCCGCAGAAAATATCGCAGAGCCGATTGAAGAAACACCGGCGTGGAATTATCAGGTTGGCGATACGGTCTATCTGGACGATACCGCTTTTCTTGTGGAGCAGATCACTGACCGGGAAGTGCAGCTGAGAGACCCCTCTCTGCTTTATCCAATCTTTCGTGCAGAGAACCGTTCCAGATTCGAGGAAATGCTTTCTCAGGACGAGAGAAACCATGCGGTGAGGACTGGTGACGAAGCCGAAGAAAAGCCGGTTACAGAGGAAATCCAGAACGAAATCAGCCCCGAAACCGTTCAGCAGCCGGAACATTTCATTGACCACTTCTATGTGGCAGAGGACATCCAGAAGCGTGGTGCGCTGGACATTAAGGAATACAGTTCCTTTGAAGATGCTCTGAGAGCCTACCACGAACTACCTGACACACATAGAAAAGCTCTGGGTGCGATGAATACCGGGAGACCGTTACCGGGCAGTCTTGACCTCATTCATTGCAGAGACGGTCAGGACACGATTGTTCAGGACTACACCAAGGTAGACGGATGGCAGAATGCCGAAGTCATGGACATTATCGCTCAGATTGAGCAGTCCCTCGCAACCAGAGAAGTCCCTCCTGTTCCTGCGGTGAACTTCCACATCACGGATGACCATATCGGTGAAGGCGGGCCGAAGCAGAAGTTCGCAAGGAATATCGAAGCCATCAAGACCCTGTTCCAGCTGGAGAACGAGAACCGAAACGCTACTCCCGAAGAACAGGAGATTTTATCGAATTATGTCGGCTGGGGCGGTCTGGCAGATGCCTTTGACCCTGATAAGGGAAATTGGGCGCAGGAATACACCATTCTGAAAAATCTGCTTTCCGAGTACGAATATGCTGCGGCGAGAGCGTCCACGCTGAACGCTCACTACACCAGTCCCACGGTGATTCGTTCCATCTACGATGCGGTCGGACAGATGGGCTTTGAGACCGGCAACATTCTGGAGCCTGCCATGGGTATCGGCAACTTTTTTGGTATGCTGCCCCCTGAGATGCAGAGCAGCCGCCTGTACGGTGTGGAGCTTGATTCCATCACAGGCAGAATTGCTCAGAAGCTCTATCCCAACGCAGAAATCAAAGTCGCCGGCTTTGAAACGACAGACCGCAGAGACTTCTACGATCTGGCTGTGGGCAATGTGCCTTTTGGTAACTACAAGGTATCGGATAAGCCCTATGACAAGCTGGGATTCTCTATCCACAATTATTTCTTTGCCAAAGCTCTGGATCAGGTTCGTCCCGGCGGCGTGGTCGCTTTTGTGACAAGCCGTTATACCATGGATTCCAAGAATTCGGATGCAAGGCGGTATCTGGCACAGAGGGCGGAACTGCTTGGTGCAATTCGTCTGCCAAATGATGCTTTTAAGAAGAACGCTGGCACGGAAGTCGTGTCCGACATTATCTTCCTGCAAAAGCGTGACCATCCAATCGACATCGTTCCTGATTGGGTGCATCTGAACCGCACTGAAGAAGGACACACCATGAACAGCTACTTTGTAGACCACCCGGAAATGGTTCTGGGTGACACGGTTCTGGAAAGCACCCCTTACGGCAAGGATGATATTACCGTCCGTCCGATTCCGGGTGCGGAACTGTCCGACCTTCTGAAAGAAGCGGTTTCCCGCATTCAGGGAACCTATCAGGCGGCAGAGCTGCCAGTTGAAAATAGCAAGGGCAAGGAAGCCGAAACCATTCCAGCCACTCCAGATGTAAAGAACTATTCCTATACCGTGGTGGACGGTGAAGTGTACTTTCGTGAAAACTCCATCATGCGCCATGTGGAGCTGAATGAAAAGGCAAAAGAGCGTGTGGTTGGCATGGTGGAGCTTCGTCGTATTGTCAACGAACTGATTGAGTATCAGCTGGAAGATTATCCGGACGAAATGATTCAGGGCAAGCAGGCAGAATTAAATGCTGCTTATGATGCCTTTACCGCAAAGAACGGTCTCATCAACAACCGTGCAAACGGGCAGGCTTTCTCCGATGATTCCTCTTATTACCTCCTGTGTTCTCTGGAAAATGTGGATGAGGACGGCAACTTAAAAAGCAAGGCGGATATGTTCACCAAGAGAACCATCAAGCCGGAACGCAGAGTGACCAGCGTGGACACTCCTTCTGAAGCTTTGGCAATCTCTATCGGTGAGCGTGGTAAAGTTGATCTTCCTTTCATGGCACAGCTCCTGGGAACTCCTGAGGACTATGAAGCCATTCAAACCGGGCTGCGTGGGGTTATCTTCAAAGACCCGATGGCTCCTGATGATGTGGAAGTCGGTTGGCAGACTGCCGATGAGTACCTTTCCGGTGATGTGAGAAGCAAGCTGCGTATCGCAGAAATGGCGGCAAAGCAAGATTCGTCTTTCAACATCAATGTGGAAGCTCTACAAAAGGCACAGCCGAAGGACTTGGATGCGTCTGAAATTGATGTGCGTCTGGGTGCGACATGGATTGATGCCGACTATATCCAGCAGTTCATGCAGGAAACCTTTGAAACCCCGTATTACCTGCGACGCTCCATTGAGGTCAAGTTCTCTGAAATGACAGCAGAATGGCGTATCAACGGTAAAAGTTCCCCAAGCTACAACGATGTGGCTGCGTACACGACCTATGGTACTGACCGTGCCAATGCCTATCGTATTCTGGAAGAAACGCTGAACCTGAAAGATATTCGTATCTATGATACTATCGAAGATCCTGACGGTAAGCAGAAGCGTGTTCTGAACAAAAAGGAAACCACTCTGGCACAGCAGAAACAGCAGGCAATCAAGGATGTGTTCCAGGATTGGGTATGGAAAGACCCTCGCCGCCGTGAAGCTCTGGTCACAAAGTACAACGAACTCTTTAACTCCACCAGACCCCGTGAGTATGATGGCAGTCATATCCGTTTCGGCGGTATGAACCCGGATATTACCCTCCGTGAACATCAGAGAAACGCAATCGCTCATGTGCTTTACGGTGGAAACACCTTGCTCGCACACGAAGTTGGTGCGGGCAAAACTTTTGAAATGGCAGCATCGGCTATGGAGAGCAAACGACTTGGCCTGAGCCAGAAATCCATGTTTGTCGTTCCGAACCATCTGACCTTACAATGGGCAAATGAGTTCCTGCACCTCTATCCGAGTGCAAAACTGCTTGTTGCCACGAAGAAAGATTTTGAGACCGCAAACCGTAAGAAGTTCTGCGCCCGTATCGCAACCGGCGACTATGATGCAGTTATCATCGGTCACAGCCAGTTCGAGCGTATTCCTCTTTCTGCGGAAAGACAGGAACGACAGCTGCGAGAGCAGATTGACGAGATCAAGGGTGCAATCGCAGAACTGAAATGGCAGCGTGGCGAAAACTTCACCATCAAGCAGATGGAGAAAACCAGAAAGTCTCTGGAAGCCAGACTGGATAAGCTCCTTGCCGCAGACAAGAAAGACGATGTAATCACCTTTGAGCAGTTGGGCGTTGACCGACTGTTCGTGGATGAGAGCCATGCGTTCAAGAACCTGTTCCTCTACACCAAAATGAGGAATGTGGCAGGTCTGTCCACTTCTGAAGCTCAGAAATCTTCGGATATGTTTATGAAATGCCGCTATATGGACGAGATCACCGGCGGTCGTGGTGTTATCTTCGCCACGGGTACTCCCGTCAGCAACTCCATGACCGAGCTTTATACGGTCATGCGTTATCTCCAGTACGGTACGCTCCAGAAAAAGAATCTGACCCATTTTGACTCCTGGGCATCTACCTTTGGTGAAACAACGACTGCCATTGAGCTTGCACCTGAGGGAACCGGCTATCGTGCCAGAACCAGATTTGCAAAGTTCTTCAACCTTCCTGAACTGATGAATATGTTCAAGGAAGTGGCAGACATCAAGACCTCTGACCAGTTGAATCTCCCTGTTCCTGAAGCAAAGTTTGAGACTGTTGTGGTTCAGCCCTCTGAACATCAGCAGGATATGGTAGCGGAGCTTTCCGAGCGAGCAGCGGCAGTCCATGCAGGTATCGTAGACCCGTCCGAGGACAATATGCTGAAGATCACAAGCGATGGTCGAAAGCTGGGACTGGATCAGCGACTGATGAACCCGTTGCTCCCTGATGACCCGGACAGCAAATTGAATGCCTGTATGGGGAATGTTCTCCGTATCTGGCAGGACGGTCAGGCAGATAAGCTGACTCAGCTTGTGTTTTGTGACCTGTCCACTCCGAAGAATGACGGTACGTTCAATGTCTACGATGACATTAAAACGAAGCTGATCGCAAACGGAGTGCCTGCGGAGGAAGTTGCATTCATCCATGATGCGGATACCGAAGCAAAGAAAAAAGACCTCTTTGCCAAGGTTCGTACCGGTCAGGTGCGTGTACTGCTTGGCAGTACACAGAAAATGGGCGCAGGAACCAATGTCCAGGACAAACTGGTGGCAGTTCATCACTTGGATGTGGGTTGGCGTCCGTCCGATATGACCCAGAGAAACGGTCGTATCATCCGCCAGGGCAACCAGAACAAAGAAGTTCAGGTGTATCAGTATGTAACGGAGGGAACCTTCGACGCATATCTGTATCAGACCTTGGAGAACAAGCAGAAGTTCATTTCTCAGATTATGACCTCCAAATCGCCGGTTCGTTCCTGTGATGATGTGGACGAGCAGGCTCTGTCCTATGCGGAAATCAAGGCGCTGTGTGCCGGTAATCCTCTTATCAAGGAAAAAATGGACTTGGACATTGATGTGGCAAGGCTGAAGGTGCTGAAAGCTGACCACCAGAGTCAGCAGTACCGCATGGAAGATAAGCTCCTGAAATATTTCCCGGCTGAGATTGAAAAGCAGACAGGCTATATTCATGGCTTTGAAGCTGACATTAAGACCGTAGAAGCTCACCCGCAGATCTCCGAGGGGTTCTGCGGCATGGACATCCGTGGAAAGCATTATGCGGAAAAAGCAGATGCCGGTGAGTGGATTCTGGCAGCGTGTAAGGAAGTAAAAGGCTCCGATCCTGTCCCTCTGGGCAGTTATCGTGGGTTCCAGATGGAGCTTTCTTTCGACAGTTTCTGTCACGAGTACGACATCACTCTGAAAGGCTCTATGAGCCACCGTGTAGCCCTTGGCACTGATGCGAGGGGCAACATCACCCGTCTGGATAATGCCCTTGCAGGCATTACAGAAAAGCTGGAAAGAGCTAATGAACAGCTGACCAATCTCTACAATCAGCAGGAAGCGACCAAAGGTGAACTTGGAAAACCGTTCCCTCAGGAAGCAGAACTGATGGCGAAAAGTCAGCGACTGGCAGAGCTTGATGCGGCTCTGAATATGGAGGACACGGTGGAGAGCCGTGCCGAAAAGAAAAGCACAGAGCGTCCTTCTGTTCTGGCTGATCTGAAATCCAAAGCAGAGCATATCCCGCCTGCAAAACGCTCTGAAGCTCACGAGGAGGTGTTGTAATGGCAAAGCGAGACCAGGATGTTCATTTCCTTGCATCCAAAGAGGAAGTTGAGAGAATCCATCAGAAGATGGATGAACTTGGCATCCGAAGCATGGGGGCGTATCTTCGCAAGATGGCTCTGGATGGCTACTGCATCAATCTGGATTTGCAGGATGTGAAAGCTCTGGTTTCGCTCCTGCGAATCTGTTCCAACAACCTGAACCAGTACGCAAAACGAGCCAATGAGACCGGCAGCATTTATGAAGCCGACATCAACGACCTACAGGTGCGTCTGGAAGAAATCTGGACGGATATGAAAGAAGTGCTTGTCAGGTTGGCATCCATCCAGTAATCCCCGACAACTTGTCGGGAAGTCGCAGTTTTGGCTGCGGCTTTACATAGGACAATACGCTTTCATTGGTTGAATTGTTCACATTTATGAGCTACAATATTATTGAAAAGATCTGTTTAGAAACAGTTAGACAAACTTGAATTTGACGGAGAGATAGTATGGCTATTATTAAAAACGAAATACCGATTTTGGAGTTTGATACAGAGCAGACAGCAGTTCTTAATCCCACTCATGAAAATCTTGGTTTGAACTTACCCAAGAAATGTGTGTTCGCATTTCTTGGTGCTTACATAGATGAATATGCCAGTAAAAGTGATACCAAACAGGTATCCACTTTTGAGAGTGCAACGAAGCATTATCCCATTTACATCACCAAATACAAGGGTGAGGACATTGTGCTTTGTCAAGCACCCGTTGGTGCGGCAGCAGCCACACAGATACTTGATTGGCTGATTGGTTATGGTGTAAGAGAGGTAATCTCGGCAGGTAGTTGCGGTGCTCTGGAAAAGTTCCCCGAAAGTACATTCCTCGTACCAAACAAGGCTCTGCGTGATGAGGGAACATCTTATCACTATGCGCCCCCTTCTCGATTTGTGGAAATCAGCGAGAAGGCAAGAAAAGCAATTGAAGAAACCATTCTTGAGCATAGTATGAAATATCAGGAGGTTATAACCTGGTCAACGGATGGATTTTTCCGTGAAACCAAAGAAAAGGTGGCTTATCGCAAAAGTGAAGGCTGTGCAGTTGTAGAAATGGAATGTTCTGCTCTGGCGGCCTGTGCTGATTTCAGAGGGGCAACCTGGGGTATGATACTTTATACCGCAGACAGTCTTGCAGATGTTGACAAATACGACGAAAGAAACTGGGGCGGTAATGCATACGAATATGCACTTACGCTCTGCCTTGATGCGGTTATCAAATTATAAGAACAGTTAGAATCAATCTTTTTTTGTGATATAATTTTATTGAGGTGAATGAAATGAGGACTGAAAAAGAAATATACGATTTAGTTTTGAATTTTGCTTTTCAAGATGAGAGAATTAGAATTGTAACTCTTGAGGGGTCTCGCACTAATGTTAATATACCAAAAGACAATCTTCAAGATTATGATATTACTTTTTTTGTTATAGATATGGGAGAATTTTTGAAAAGCGATGACTGGCTTAGTGTTTTTGGTAACAGAATTATGATGCAAAAACCTGAAGATATGGAATTATTTCCTCCAGAAGAAAAAGGATTTTCTTATATAATGCTTTTTGATGATGGTGTAAAGATTGATTTAACTTTGTTACCTGTTTCAATGCTTGAGGAGTATCTTACTCGCGATAAACTTGTAAAAATCATGTTAGATAAAGATAATATGATTAAAACAGAAATAGTTCCCACAGATGAAGATTATTACATTAAGTGTCCAACAGAAAGAAAGTTTGATGACTGTTGTAACGAATTTTGGAATGTTGCAACATATGTATCCAAGGGCTTACTTCGTGGTGAAATACTATTTGCAATAGACCATATGAATGAAGTATTACGTCATGAGCTTCTTAGGATGATTAGTTGGTATGTCGGTACTGAAAAAGGATTTAATTTCAGTTTGGGTAAAAACTATAAATTTTTAGATAAGCATATTTCAAAAGAATTGTGGGATAACTTACTAAATACATATTCAATGAGTTCGTATGAAGAAATGTGGAAATCGTTTGATTTGTGTCTATGTTTGTTCAAAAAAATATCTAAAAAAGTGGCAGATTCACTTGGTTATAATTATCCTGATTATGATGAAAACGTTACAAAATATTTGGAAACACAAAAGAGAATTTCAAATAAATATCTTTATGGTAATAGGTATTGACAAATTCCAATTTGTCGAACTGAATATTTAAGTTTTAAGGACGCATAGGCGACAAAAAGCCTTGCGTCCTTTTCCTTTTACATAGGGGGTGACATCGTTGCGTCTTTGCAAGCCCCCTTGTACAATATAGTTAGAAGAAAGGAGTTTTGCTTATGAAAATGATGCTGAAAGTATTGGCACTTCCGGTGCTGTTCGTTGTAAAATCTATTTGTATCCTTGGAAATCTGCTCACCAACATTTCCTCTTATGTGATTGGGTTATTGCTTCTGGTCATCGCAGGCTGCGCCATCTACTGTATCGTTCAGGCAATGTGGACTTCGCTGGCCATCCTTGTCGGCATGGGATTGGCGGCGATCCTCGCAATCTTCCTGTTGGTCTGGGCTGTTGTAAAATTTGAAACTTTGGGCAACCATATCAAAGAATTTATTTGTTATTAAGATGGGAGAAACTGATGGACAGAGGATTTATGGAGCATTACTTTGAAATAGCCTATAACGATGTAACCGGGGAAATCGCCGGAGAAGATGAGCAATATGCGGAACTGCAACAAGCGGCTGATGAAGCCATACACGCCCTTGCAGACATCGTAGGCGAAGCGAATACACCCCTTTGGAAACAATGCGAACACACAATCAACAGCCTTTATGCGGTTCAGCTGCATCTGGCAAAACTGGCATATCTGCGTGGTGCGGAAGATCGGGAAAAGATGCTGAGATAGTTTAGGAGAAAGTCACCTGCGGGTGGCTTTTTCTTTTGGAAAGGATGTGATGAGAATGGCAGCAACAAGGCTGATTGCGCTCCATGTGAACAAGGGCAAGACAGTCGCTCAATGTCTGGCTGACCGAACAGACTACTCGCAGAATGCAGCGAAAACCAATGACGGCGAATTTATCAGTTCCTATGAGTGCGATCCTAAAACTGCCGATGAAGAATTTCTTCTTTCCAAAAGGCAGTATCAGCACATCACCGGCAGACAGCAAAAGAATAACATCATCGCCTATCAGATACGCCAGTCCTTTAAGCCCGGAGAAGTTACGCCGGAAGAAGCAAATCAAGTAGGTTATGAAACGGCAATGCGCTGGACGAAGGGAAACCATGCGTTTATTGTTGCAACCCATATCGACAAAGCCCATATACACAATCACATCATTTATAATTCGACATCCATTGACTGCTCACGGAAGTTCAACAACTTCTTTCTTTCCGGTCTGGCGATTCAAAAGCTGAGTGATCGTGTTTGTGCGGAGCATGGACTTTCTATCATCACACCAAAACCCTACCGGGAGCGTCAGAAACGAACGGTTTTCCCGAAAAAGCGGACCCAGCGTGACGAGCTTTGCGAAGCCATTGACTTGGTACTCAAAGAGAAACCTAAGGGCTTTGAAGATTTTGTTCAGGCTCTTGCCGATATGGGATTCGAGTTTAAGGATGGGAAACAGCCTGCATTTAAGGGAAAGGAACAGAAGCGATTTATCCGCCTGCGTTCTCTGGGTGAAGGGTATAGTGAGGAAGAAATCCGTGCTGTTATTGCCGGAAAAAGTCTGCACAAGTCTAAGGACGGTTCTCGTCAGGCTCCCGAACAGAAGCAGTTCCACCTTCTTATTGATATTCAGTCTAAGATGGCGGAAGGAAAATCGGTTGGGTATGAGAAGTGGGCAAAGAAATATAACCGCAAAGAAGCTGCCAGGACAGTATGCCTTTTGAAAGAAAAAGGAGTAGATAGTTACGAGGACTTGGTTGCCCTCACGGATAAGCTGGCCTCTCGCTTCTCCGAACTTTCCGACTCTATCAAGGCGGCTGAGAAGCGGATGGTCGAGATTGGAGCATTGCAGACGCACATCAATAATTACTCCAAGACCAGAAAAACCTATGAAGCGTACCGCAAGTCCGGGTACAGCAAAAAGTTCTTTGAAGAACATCGTGACGAGCTGATGCTCCACAAGGCGGCAAAGCAAGCCTTTGACCAGCTGGAGGGGAAAAAGGTTCCTTCTCGTCAGGCTCTTCATGAGGAATTTAATCGACTCCTGGTTGAGAAGAAACAAGCCTACGCAGAGTATCGTCAGGTGAAGAAAGAGATGCAGGAATACCTGATTGCGAAGCAGACGGTTGAGACGATCCTGAATATTGACAGGAAGAAAGAACAGGAAAAAGAAGAAAAGAAGCCTCTTCGTTAATCAAAAATGCCACGGTCTATGCTCCGATATGGAGTGTAGATCGTGGCTTTTTTTTATTGTCTCTGTCCGAGATGAGTATTGGTGAATAAAAAATATACATTTTCAAAGATAATTATGCATAAACGAAATTTTCATTTCCGGAGTGAGACAAATAGACCGAAGTGTGCTATGATATAAGCATAGTTCGGAACTTTTGCTGGATTTTTCCGTCTATATAGATAAAGAAACGGATAGACAAACTTGAATTTTGCTTGTTATATTCCTGTTGTTTTATGGGCAGATTCAGTGCCTGCAATTGGATTCTTAATGATGCCTAAAACATGTGCTTATGTGTGGACAGTCTTAATAGGGTTTATATCTATGCGAAAGAGTCTTAGATAAAATAAATATTATCTCTGTGTCATACCACAAAATAATAAAAATGTAAAAAGGACGGCTCAACATATAAGTTGAACCGCCCTTTTTTGATTAAAGCAAATCGTGATCGATTCTCAGAGGAACTGGGATTTATATTCCTTGAAGATGAATTGACGCAAAGCCGTCATGAATTGAAGCCTTTGGCTTCATGCCTTTTTCTTTGGCATCAAGGGGTTTCTTAACTTGCCAAAATTCAGCCCCAAGATATTGCAATCTGTGAGAAATTAGGAAAATCTTAATGTTTTCTCATGAAATAATAAGGATGTGCTGTGTTTGACTTTGATAATATAATAATATATACTCTTTGAAGGGAGAGTGACTTCATGTCTAATAAAATATTAGTAGTCGATGACGAAACAGAAATTGCGGATTTAATAGAAGTCTATTTGAAAAACGAAAACTACACTGTATTCAAATTTTATACGGCCCAAGAAGCCCTTAACTGCATTGAAACAACCCCCATTGATCTTGCAATTTTGGATATTATGCTTCCTGACATAGATGGATTCACTCTATGCAAGAAAATCAGGGAACATCATACCTACCCCATCATCATGCTGACAGCCAAAGATGCTGAGACTGATAAAATTACCGGCCTTACTCTTGGAGCGGATGATTACATTACAAAGCCGTTTCGCCCTCTGGAGATGATTGCACGGGTAAAGTCTCAGCTTCGCCGGTATCAAAAGTACAATCCTGCTCATTCTGATACCGGTGAAACCTCGTCTGCCGCATCAGAAGATAATCTTGTTTGCGGTGCCTTGACAATGAATATCAAGGCACATACCTGCTTTTTGGGGGAAACGCCCTTGGTGCTGACACCTACAGAGTTTTCGATCCTGCGTATTCTTCTGGAAAATACCGGAAATGTAGTCAGTTCAGAAGATTTGTTTCACAAAATCTGGCAGGACGAGTATTACAGCAAATCCAACAACACCATCACCGTTCATATCCGCCACCTGCGGGAGAAATTGGGAGATAGCATGGACAAGCCCAGATTCATTAAGACGATATGGGGGGTAGGATATAAAATTGAAAGCTGATAAAAAAGACGAGTACTTTGCTTTTCAATCCAAACTCATTCGACGAGTTTGCTTGAATGTCATTACCTCTATCGTTGTGGTGGTGGGGCTGTATCTTTTTATCTGGAAACAGCGAGTTGGAGATTGGATCGTCTGGTTTCTGGAAGCGATGTTCAAAATGAAGTATGAAGAAGCTTTTAGTTATTACCATATCTATTTTCGCGGCAATAAAGAAATCTTCTTCGCAGTGGCCGTCCTGTTGATCGTTATCGTATTGATGGTACGAATTTTCCGGTGGGTGACCGGATATTTTAGAGAGGTCAATCAAGGGATCGAGTCATTGCTGGCAGACGATGAAAAGCAAATCCAGTTGTCACCGGAAATGCTGCCATTTGAGCGGAAGCTAAACTCTGTAAAACAGACTTTGGCAGAACGAAAAAGGGAAACCGCTTTGGCCGAACAGCGGAAAGACGAATTGGTTATGTATCTGGCCCACGACATTCGGACCCCGCTCACATCTGTAATCGGATACCTCAATCTGTTGGAGGAAGATCCGAATATGCCCCCTGAGCAGAGGGCTGCGCGGGTTCATATCGCGTTGGAAAAAGCCTACCGACTGGAGACGATGGTAAATGAATTCTTTGAGATCACAAAATATAAATCTCAGAAAATCACCTTGTCCAAGGAAACCATCGACCTTTATTATATGCTGGTCCAACTATCGGATGAATTGTCTCCTGTTTTGGCTCCCAGGGGAAACACTGTTACCCTGCATCTTGACGAGAACTTGACCATCGAAGCCGATCCGGAAAAGCTGGCACGGGTATTCAACAACATTCTGAAAAATGCCGCATCGTATAGCTTCCCACATACCGAGATTGTGATCTCCGCAGAAAAATTGGAACATGAAGTCATCATTCGGTTTCAGAACAGCGGCGAAGATATTCCAAATGAGGCATTGGCGTCTCTTTTCAATAAATTCTACCGGGTAGATCAGTCTCGTTCCTCTGATACAGGCGGCACAGGGCTTGGATTAGCCATAGCAAAGGAGATCGTCACGCTGCATGGCGGGGCAATCAGCGCATCCAGCAAAAATCATGTGGTTACATTTACAGTCTCTTTGCCGTTGTCAAATTAGCAATTTCTTTGCATTTTCTTAGGAATCAATCAACTTCTTATTAAAACAATCCATGCTCTTGTCCAGTAGAATGATACTGACAGGAGCATGGATTTGCTCTTTTATGAAACAAATCACCGAAAGGAGCGAAATGATGGGAAGGATACTCCGCTGACTGTTACAGAACAGCATACACATGGAATCGACCTTCACTGCAATACGCCCGGCATTCCCCAAGGAATTGACGCGGCGGTGGCGGAAGGACGGCTGGATTTGAAGGTCAAAAACAACACCGCCTACACATTTCAAATCCAGATTTCTGTTGACAAATATCATGTGAGAGGGAAAGTGTTGTCCGATGCAAAGCTGCGGACCGCCGCTGGATAGAACATAAGTAAAATCTCCCCCTTACATTAGGATTTTCTTAGGAAATAAACAACTTCATATTAAAGTTCCAAGCGCCGCTGTTCAGTACAATAAATGCTGACAGGGGCGCTTTTGTTCCCCTTCAGAAAGGAGGCTTTATATGATGGAAGAAAAAATGTTGCCTGTTCCCAATGAAGGTCATCGCCGGAGGCAAAAGCAGCGGCGGAGGCGCTTTCCTTGGGGAAGTATTGCCACAGTCATTCTGGTCGTGGCTGTGTGTGTATATGCGTTCACATTGTTTGGAGATAAAGAATCGCCTGAGAATTCCCAAGTAAACGACACCACAACGCAGGGGCCTGATGATGTGCAAGTTGGCCTTTTGGATGAAAGCTCACCCCAAAACACGCAGACAGCAAATGATGACACCGACTGGAACTTGGTGTTGGTAAACTATGAAAACGCGATCCCCGAAAACTACGAGCCAAAACTGGTAGAGGTGCCCGGCGGTGAGAAAGTAGATGAACGCATCTATGATCCTCTCATGGAGATGTTGGAAGCAGCAAAGGAAGGAAATTGGGATCAACTGCCTATGGTCGTATCCGGTTACCGCACGCAGAAAAAGCAGCAGCAGCTCTATGACGACAAAGTGGCTGGATACCGCAAAGAGGGAAATTCCCAGAGCGAAGCGGAGAAACTGGCAAAGGAATGGGTAGCTGTTCCCGGATACAGCGAACATCAAATTGGTTTGGCCGTGGACATCAATGGGGCCACCTATGACCTTTATTTTTGGCTACAAGAAAACAGCTACAAATACGGTTTTATCTTCCGTTACCCCGGAAACAAAACCGACATCACGGGCGTTGCCGAGGAAGTATGGCATTATCGGTATGTGGGCGTAGAGGCAGCTACAGAGATGTATGAAAAAGGGCTGTGCCTGGAGGAATATTTAGCAGAAAGGAAAGTAGCGCAATGAAAAAATTGAAAATCGCTGTTTTGTTTGGCGGCTGTTCCCCGGAATATAGTGTATCTCTCCAGTCCGCAGCCGCTGTGCTTCAGAATATGGACAGCAGCAAGTATTGGGGGCAAACTTTGCATACGATACCTTTGTATCCACCGAAGCACCGTTTAAGGATTTTTTGAAGGAGTGAAATATATGTCAAAGAAGTATTGCATAGCTCTTGATGATTATGAGCGAGGAACAATTATAAACTGTCTTGGCTTGAAGGTTATGAGGGTGCTCTTAATAAGAAGGATGCAAGCGTATGCAGATTGAACAGCTCATAACGGAGTTTGCCCCGACCATGCTCCTGGCATTCCAGTATAGAAAAATTGCAAAATACGGATAATTGCGTAAGAACCTCTAAATTAAAATAATTGTATGGGTTAATTCCAGTTTTACAGAGACTCAAATTTCAGTTTGATGGAGCGTCAAATTCCAATTTGTTGAACTGAATACTGACCCATAGGGGCAAGGTTGAAATACACCTTGATCCTTTTTATTTGCCTATGGGCATTCATAAAAAATGAATAAAAGGGTTAGTTATACACACCAATACTTATCTCGGACAGAGACTTTTTATTCTACAAGTTCGGCACTTTCTGCCATTTTGATGATTTCAGAATCATCAATTTTGCTTGGAGTGTATTCCAGAACATAAGTGACTTCTGGAGAATAAGTCCAACAGAGAAATGCAGTGTCATCTTTTTTGTAAAGAGCGCCCGGCCAGTCCTGAATCATCATTTCCTCACAGCTGTCCATGCTGTCAACTGGGAAAAGCACACCCAGAGCTTCCATATGTAATCCGGTGATTTTTCCCGGGTCTCCTTCGTAAAATGTAGTTTTAAGGATGCGGTAGTAGATGTTGTTATCCTTGTCGTTTTGGTCTCCGTAGGTTAGTGTGGCTGCAAGTTCAGTTTTGGAGACCTTCTTTACATCTTCCCCAAGAACTTCTTCTGCGCCTTTTTCAAAACGGTCAGCAAATTCATCGAAGTTCATTTCCTTTTTCTGATGTGAAGTCACCGCAATAATGATTCCAACTGTCACAACAATAATGACGGCAAATAGAATGGCTATTTGTTTCTTTTTATTCATGTTCTTCCTTTCCGAGAAAAATAAAGCGAAAGTCAACGAGGTACATCTGGCAGATTCACGATTTTTGCACCTGCCTTTTTTGCATATTGCATGGTCTGATAAGCTCCGCCAGAATTGTGTTCTACGCAGAAAATAACCAAATCCGACCGGTCAACCATGGACCGGTTTCTGACTTGATGGGCGGACTTGAAGTGCTTTTCTGAGGATTCGAGACAGATTTCAATTTCATCATAATACTCATGAAATGACTGTTCATTGTTCCGGTATTCTGCCGTCATATATGGCAGTACAAGAACGAGAGAACTGTTGTCATCCCGGACTGTTCGCTTGCATCTGCGAACCGTTGATGAAACAAGCTGATCAAATTCTCCATCTCGCCCGACAAGGAACTCGACATATTCTTTGGTAAGAAGCAGCTCACGGATGATTGATTCCAACTGTCGCTCAATCACAAACGGATTATCAACTTCTCTGTGTCCAAAGAAACTGATAGCGAATAAATTCATAAAAATCTCTCCTTTGGAGATGCTTGGTACTGGTATCGCCAATCAAAAACCGATATTGGTAATTATATCACCAATACAGAAATGGATAAAGAGAAAATTCATTTTTTCTCTACCAACGACGCCTTCCAATTCATACTACAATAATCGAGGAAGGAGGGACAGGAATGGCCAACACGCAGTATGATGAATTTATTCGTATCAGGATTACTGAACTGAGAATAGCAAAGAATATTTCCGAACACAAGATGAGCTTGGATTTGGATAAGAGTGGCTCATACATTCGTGGAATAACCAGCGGAGCAGCCTTGCCGTCTCTCAGGGAACTGTTCAATATCATCTCGTATTTTGATATGACACCGGCAGAATTTTTCGCCCCGCTGGACGATGCGAATACCCCGTATCGTGAATTGTGCGAGAAGCTGAGAACCATGAATGAGGAAGATCTCGAAAAGGTCAGCACCTTCATCGGCTGGATTGAAAAGACAAACTAATTACATGAAAGTGATTCTTGAACCTGGATGCTAAATGGCAATCCAGGTTCTTTTCTTTTATGTTGAAGCGTTCAGAATGAACGAGCAGCCGGTATCGCAGATACCGTTCAAAGGGGATTGGGGACGCTCGCCCCAACAAGCAAATTTGCGAAGATTGTACCGGAGGGAAAATCGAGAAAATGAGTGAACCTGTACAGGTTTACACTGCTTGCCAATTTGTGAATCGTGCCTGAGGGCGTATTTAAACCTTCCAAAAAAGTAATGCGATCATATAAGCAAAGATATTATTAAGATATTCCATAAAAACAGAGCTATCACAACATTATCCATTGAAAATAAGCAAGTTCGTGGTATAATGTAAAATAGTGCAAGTATACTTAGCAGAGTTGACAAGAAAGGATCGGTGAAGTACATGGCTGTCAGCTATAAGAGGCTTTGGAAACTGTTGATTGATAAAGACATGAAAAAGAAAGATTTGGCGGAGAAAGCAAATATCAGTTCTTATACAATCAACAAATTGAACCGTGGGGACAATGTAAACACAGATACACTTGAAAAAATATGTTGTGCGCTGAACTGTTCTTTTGATGACATCATGGAAGTGGTCTCGGAGTCATCTGAGCAAGAATAAGGGGGCTTCAACATGGATAGTACATACCCATATATCGCTTCTCTGACAAGGGAACCATTCCTGTTTTATGAAATGCGTACAACAGCAAAACTGATATGTGAAGGACTGGAGGACGCAGAAGTAGTTAGCAGGATTGCTGAGGAAAACCTTTTTCAGTATCCGACAGAAAAGACGATTTCAAGAATCGCCAGAGCCTGCATAAAACGGCTTCGAGCAATGGAGGATGAATCACTCATTCAGGCAATTTCTATTCAGCCTACAGATGTGGCAAAACAGATTTGTCTGTATGCAATGATGAAGCAAAGCCGCCTTGTCTGGGAATTTATGATTACGGTGATTGGTGAGAAGTACCGATTAAGGGACAGCTCATTTGGTAAGATAGACTTGAATACTTATTTTATGCGTTTACAGGAACAGGATGACACTGTTGCCACCTGGAGCGATAATACAATTACGAAATTGAAGCAGGTTCTTGCGAGAGTTCTGGTAGAAACAGAATATCTGGATAACTTGAAATCAGATCATTTGAATCCTGTCTGGCTGCAACCGATTTTAGAAAATGCCATCAGAAGCAATGGAGATTTATCCGCTTTGCCTGCATTCAACTGCTTCTCATAGGAGGGATCTTTATGAGTGACATAAAGGAACGCTTGGATAAAGTCCGGGCTTTAATCCAGGAGCCTGAGTTTCTGGAAGGAAAAGGATTAAGCAATGAAGTAAATATACGCATTTTCTGTTATGAGCCTGAAAAAGAAATGACAGTCCGGCATTTTGTCGAGCAACTCACAACAGACCAGAGCTTGAACTGTCATCTGAAAATATGTAATCTCTATGATATTTTCCTGTCCATTTGTGATGATATGGACATCACAAACGAGATACCGGATATGGAAGAGGCGGACGGAAGTGAATATCTACTGGAGCAGCTTCATTCTGCTGTAGGAGAAGGAGAGTTTATTGAGAAAATACAGTATGAACCGCACGAACCTGGTGATGTTTTAATGCTGACTGGTGTGGGCGAAGTATTCCCTTTTATGAGAATCCATGCTCTTCTGGAAGCGTTGCAGCCGCATTTCTCGGATATTCCGATTCTTGTTATGTATCCGGGAGAATTTGATGGCCGTCATGTAAAACTGTTTAACAGGCTTCAGCCCAACGACTATTATCGGGCATTTAATGTAATCTAAGGAGGAAAAGCCATGATCATTCGTGAAATGTTTGCGGACGACATCAACCGCAAAATCAATGGAGTCATTAAGGTTGACCAGGCTGCCGATGATGTCATTGAGCAGGAATTAAATGAATATGTGATTACGAAGGAATTGAAGAAACACTTCATTACTTTCTTCAACTATTACGGAGATGCCTTTGACCAGCCGACCTCTGATATGGGTGTTTGGATTTCTGGTTTCTTTGGAAGTGGTAAATCTCACTTCCTGAAAATGCTATCGTATTTACTGGAGAACAAAGAAGTCAAAGGTGTGCGTAGCGTGGAGCGATTCCGGAAAAAGTTTGAGGATGATCCCGCTACCTTTATGATGATTGACCGTGCGACAAAAGGAATGACAGAAACGATTCTGTTTAACATTGACATTGAAGGTTCGATCACAAAGGATAAGACGGCGGTACTTCGTGTTTTTGCAAAAATGTTCTATACCCATCTTGGATACTACGGGGAAAATCTGAAAGTAGCTATGCTTGAGCGTTATATTGATCAGCAGGGCAAGACTGAGGAATTTCGTCGTGTGTTTGAAGAAAAGAAAGGCAAGACCTGGATGGAAACCCGCCGTGCCTTTGCTTTTAATGGCAAGTTCATTATTCCGACTCTGATGGAAGTTTTGGATATGAGCGAGGAAGATGCACGAGCCTGGTTTAATGATAAATCTGCCACAGACCTTTCCATAGCACAGCTTGTTGCAGATATGAAAGCCTATGTGGATTCTAAACCCGCAAACTTCCGTCTGCTGTTTATGATTGACGAAGTTGGTCAGTATGTCGGTACTGACACCGATATGCTGTTGAACCTCCAGTCTCTGACCGAAAAAATCGGAAGTGAATGTGGCGGCAAAATCTGGGTCGTTTGCACCGGACAGGAAGCCATTGATGAGATCATCAAAGTACGTGCGGATGAGTTCTCCCGCATTCAGGCTCGCTTTAAAGTTCGTTTGAGCCTTTCTTCTTCCTCTGTGGATGAAGTGATTCAGAAACGTATTCTGAAAAAAACACCGCCGGCAGGTCAAATTTTGGAACGGGTTTATGATCAGAACGATTCTGTTCTTCGCAACCTGTTCAGCTTCAGCGGCTCTATTCTGGACATTAAAGGATATTCCGGTCCGATGGAATTCTCTGAGAATTTTCCATTCGTACCGTATCAGTTTATTATCATGCAGAAGGTGTTTGCAGAAATCCGTAAGCACGGAAATTCCGGTAAGCATTTGTCCGGCGGTGAGCGTTCCATGCTGTCCGGTTTCCAGGAAGCAGCACAGAAAATTCAGGAGAAGGATGAGTATGCACTTGTGCCCTTCTTCCGTTTCTATGATACCGTACATACCTTCCTTGACGGTTCGATTCGCCGGGTAATTGAGCGTTGCCAGAAAGCTGCGGACAATGGAGATGGTATTGAACAGCAGGATGTGGATGTGCTGAAGCTCCTTTATCTGATTCGTTACATTGATGATATTCCTGCAAATCTGGATAACATCGTCATTCTGATGGCAGACGATATTCGTATGGATAAAATCACAATGAGAGAAGCTGTCCGGGAATGTTTGAATCGTTTGATGAGCCAAAACTATATTGGCAGAACCGGCGATACTTATAATTTCCTGACGGATGAAGAACAGGATATTCAGCGTGAAATTAAGAACACACCGGTAGACACAGCTTCGATTGTGGAGCGGATTGCTCAGATGATTTACGGTGATATTTTCACCACGAAAAAATTCCGATATGGAATTTATGACTTCCCGTTTGATCAGATGGTAGATGGCATTACTGTTGGTGTTGCAACTGGTGGAATGCGGCTGCGTTTCCTGACTGTGGCAACCGATACCTCTGACAAGTCAGAGCTGCATCTAATGACAGAATCTAAGGGAAACGAGGCGATTGTTGTTCTGGCAGAAACGCCTTATTACGAATCACTGGAAAGTGCTATGAAGATTCGTAAGTATGTGAAACAGCGCAATGTCAGCCAGTTGCCGAAGTCTGTGCAGGATATTATCCGTGACCAGCAGGAAGAAGCCAGCAAATATGAACTGTCAGCAATGGATGATTTGAAATCAGCGATTGAATCCGCACAGTTCTATGTGGATGGCGAACATTTGGAAATTAAGGCTGGAAACGCTAAGAGTAAGATTGATCAGGCTCTGGAGTATCTGGTTTCCCATGTGTATAGCAAGCTCGATCTGATTACGAAGAATGCCGCTTCTGATGCAGACATTGTATCTATCCTGAACGGGTCAGAACAGATGATTCCAGGCACAGAACCAAACCGGGATGCAGCTTCCGCAATGGAAGAATTTTTGGAAATGCAGGCAATGAAGAACCTGCCGACTTCAATGGCAGATATTCAGAGCCGATACAGCGGCATTCCATACGGCTGGAAAGAAATCGACATTGCAGCAGTCGCAGCCAGTTTGATTTTTGATCAGAAAGTAACCATCAAATATGCTGGGAATACCATTCAGCCCGATGATCCGAAGCTTCCCGATATGCTTCGCAAAAAGAGTGAGATCGGTAAGACTTCTATCAGCAAACGGAAGATGGTTTCCGTAACCATGATGAAAGAAGCCAAAGACTTCCTGAGGGATTACTTTGATGTAATGGATGTACCAGATGACGAAGATGGTTTAATTAAATTTATCGTTGAGAAGTTTTCTGCACAGAAGGATCATTACACGCAGTTAAACAATCGGTATGAAGATCGCAAGTATCCGGATCGAGGTCTGGTACAGACTGCAATCAGTCTGATGGATGATGTTCTCTCTCAAAGAAAAGACAATCTTGCTCTTGTTGAGCGTGTCGTAAAGAAACAGGATACCCTTTACGATAACAAAGAAGCGATGGTCAGTGTGGAGAACTTTTTTAAGAATCAGGTTGCGGTCTTTGATTCTGCTGTCCGTTTTGAACAGAAACTGCGTACCGATCTGGATTACATCGCAAAGGACGAGGAAGCACATAAGGCTCTGAATACCATTCGTTTGATTATTATGATCCAGTCCGGCACTAAGTTTAACTATAAGCGGATTCCAGAACTGAATGCCCTGATGGCAACAGTACAGACTGCTCATGACAAAATGCTGGATGAAAAACGTCTGGAAGTTCTTGAAATCGTTCGTCAGTGTATGGAGGAAATCCATACTGCCGCTCATGGTGATGTGAAGGCATCCAACGTGATTGCTACATCTGACACCTACTTTACAGGATGCAAAACGAAAATAGCCGACTGCAAGAGCCTCGCTCTGCTGGATGGCATGTTCCTGCCGATGTGTCAATACAAGGACAATACCGTGGACAGGATTGAATCTCTCCTTGCCCCTCCGGCTCCTCCGAAACCGCCGGTAAATACTGGTGCAGGCGATAAACCGGTACCGAAGAAAGTGATTAAGGCTTATAACCGTCAGGTTGTATTCCAGGCGAAAACGCTGGAGAGCGAAGCAGATGTAGACGAGTATGTGGAGAAGATTCGTGCCCAACTGAAAACATTGCTGAAAAATTGTGATGGTATCAAGCTGAATTAACCCGTAAGGAGACCCCGAACCATGATGGAACTTATATCTGCTTTGATTGGTGTTATTGGAGTAGTGATCGGATGGATTTTGAATGAACTGACAACCGTTATCCGAGAACGACCAAAGCTCTGCTTTCAGATGGTGGTTGCACCAGACAGTGAGCTGACAGAAAAAGAATACCGTGTCAAAACAAGCCCTTCGGAACACGGAATCGAAATCTTTAACATGGGAGAAAAGCCCTTTGTGTTGGAGAATTTTGAAATCTGTTACAAGAAAAAGTTATTAGTAGACTGCCATATGCCTGAAGAAAATCGGATTATTCTGCCCTACCACAATGCCATATATACACTATCGGAGCAGGAAGCGGATGCACTGCAATGGCATTGTCAAAAAGAAAAATTCGAGGAATGCAAAGTTATAGCGCACAGCGTTGACGGAAAAAAGGCAAAAGGAAAGCTGTCGGTTCCGTTGTTTGCAATACGTGCCAGCATAAGAACAGAGAATCATGGTTCTGTAGATTAGGAGACGATTATGGATAAAAATGCGATAAAAAAATATGCTGTCTGGGCACGGACAGAGCTAATCGCCCGTGTTTCCATGAAAGCGGAACAGTATGGCATTACCGAGGACAACATGGTAGATGCCTCTGCTGACAGTGTGAATGGCAAGGTTCTGTCCGCTGACGAGAAAAAACAGCGTCAGGCGCTTATTGCCCAGATTAAGGATAAAGGATACCGGCAGGTTATGGAGGAGGTTGCCTACACATGGTTCAACCGCTTTTCCGCCCTGCGTTTCATGGAGGTCAACGGCTACCTCCCCTCTCATGTTCGTGTGTTCACGGATGAAGAAAACCGGTTCAAGCCCCAGATTCTTGCCGAAGCGATCCATCTGGAGCTTGACGGACTGGATATGGAGAAGGTTTATGCCTTAAAGGAGGCTGAAAAGACAGACGAGCTGTACCGTTACCTTCTCATTGTTCAGTGCAATGCGTTGAATAAGATTCTGCCGGGAATATTCCAACGGATCGCAGACTATACTGAGCTGCTTCTGCCGGACAACCTGCTCCGTCAGGGCAGCGTCATTGAGCAGATGATTTCAACAATCCCGGAAGCGGACTGGAAAGATGCGGTTCAGATCATCGGCTGGCTGTACCAGTATTATAACAGCGAGAAAAAGGACGATGTGTTCGCTGCCCTGAAAAAGAATGTAAAGATCACCAAGGAGAATATCCCCGCAGCTACCCAGCTGTTCACGCCGGACTGGATCGTGCGCTATATGGTGGAAAACAGCCTTGGCCGTCTTTGGTTGGAAGGGCACCCGGATACCAAAGGCCAGCTTCTTCCAAGCGAGGAGGAGCAGGCAGCTTATACTGCCGGAAACCGTAACCCGGAGGATACCAAGTGGCACTACTATCTGGAGGAAGCCGAGCAGGAACCGGAAGTGCAGGACAAGCTCGCTGAAATTCGCAAAGAATATGCAGCTCTCACCCCGGAGCAGATCAAGGTCATTGATCCTTGCTGCGGTTCTGGTCACATCCTTGCCTATATGTTCGATGTGCTGATGCAGATCTATGAGAGCTACGGCTACACGACCCGTGAAGCAGTTGCCAGCATCGTAGAAAATAATTTGTATGGTCTGGACATTGATGACCGTGCGGCACAGCTGGCTTATTTTGCTGTGATGATGAAAGCACGCCAGTATGATCGTCGCTTTTTAGCCCGTAAGGATGAGAATGGCAATCCCGATGTACCTCAGCCCCATGTGTATGCCATTGTAGAAAGCAATCATCTGGATAAATTCGCTATTGAGTATTTCTGTAATGGAGATGCCAAGCTGAAAGCGGCGATGGATACCATTATCCGGGAGCTGCACGATGCCAAGGAATATGGTTCTATTCTGACCGTAACTCCGCAGGATTGGTCTGTTCTCTACCAGCGTTTTGACGAGATCGTTGAGGATATTGATATGTCCCGTGAAACGGCATTACGGTTACTGTTGCCATTGGTACAGGTGGCAGAAGCACTGGCACAGAAGTATGATGCGGTGGTGACGAATCCGCCGTATATGGGCAGCTCTGGTATGAGTGCCAAACTGACTGATTTCGTAAAAAAGAATTACCCTGACAGTAAGAGCGATTTATTTGCTGTGTTTATTGAGCGTTGTTGGGAGATGACCGGGAAAAACCGTTATCAGGCGATGATTACTCAACACGCATGGATGTTCTTGTCCAGCTATGAAAAACTGCGTACAAAATTACAACGTGCGGAAATGGTCAATATGGCACACCTTGGGCCTCGTGCCTTTGAAGAAATAGGGGGTGAGGTAGTACAAACTACCAGTTTTGTACTCCAAAATCAGCATATTTACGGATTCAAGGGCAGCTACTGCCGTTTGATTGATTCAAACTCACAGAATGGAAAAGAGAATTTGTATCTTTCCAGGACAAACTGTTATATTTCCACGCAGGACAACTTTTTAAAAATCCCAGGGTCTTTGGTGGCTTATTGGCTCCCAAAGAATGTGTTTACTATTTTTGATGAAAGTAAGGGAAGCATAAAAAAGTATGCATTCGGAGAAGGGAAAAATGTAACAACGAATAATGCAAAGTTTATTCTATATTTTTGGGAAGTTAATTCTAATTCTGTTGGCGCATTCGATTACAAATGGTTGCCTTGCGCAATGGGCGGTGAGTATAGGAAGTGGTATGGAAATATTGTAAATGTAATTGACTGGTCGGTTGAAGCACGCCAGTTCTACAAGAATAATCAGGCTGGTCGTATTATAAGAAAAGAGTTCTGGGATATGCCTGGAGTAACGTGGGGAAAAATAGGAACAGCTGCACCAAGCTTTAGATTGCTTAAACATGACCAAATGTACCAAGAAACTGCTGTTCTACAGAAAAGTGATGAAGATACACTTTTTGTTTTAGCCGTGCTTAATACAAAAGTTGCACGATTTTTCCTTTCATTTTTGGCACCAACGCTTAATTTTCAGCTTCAAGATATTTGTGCAATTCCGCTTCCTGAGCATCTTTTCTCAGTAAAGAATACTGTTATCGTAATTGGAGAAAAATGTGTAGAACGATCACGGGAAGATTGGGATTCCTTTGAAACCTCATGGGATTACAAGCAGCATCCCCTCGTTGCACTTCGGGGGAATTATGAAGAAGTAGAGGTCACGCTCTATCAGGATGATTTGATAGATGGAATTGTTCCCGTTGAATACTCTCATGTGTCACCACCGATTCAGCAGGCATTCGAAGCGTGGGAGCGTCTTTGCGATGAACGGTTTGATGCACTCAAATCCAACGAAGAAGAACTCAACCGCATTTTCATCGACATTTACGGCTTGCAGGATGAGTTGACACCGGAAGTTGAGGACAAGGATGTAACCGTCCGCAGGGCTGATCTGGGACGGGATATTCGCTCCTTGATCTCCTATGCTGTGGGTTGTATGTTCGGGCGATATTCTCTCGATGAACCAGGCCTTGCCTATGCTGGCGGCGAGTGGTCTGCCGATAAGTACGATACATTCCCGGCGGACAAAGACAATATTATTCCGATCTGCGATGATGAATACTTTGAAGATGATATTGTGGGGCGTTTTGTGAAATTCGTGGAAACCGTTTATGGTTCAGAAACGCTTGACGAAAACCTGAAATTTATTGCAGGTGCTTTGGGCGGCAAAGGTCAGCCGAAGGATGTCATTCGGAACTACTTCCTGAACGACTTCTACAATGACCATTGCAGGATTTATCAGAAGCGCCCGATTTATTGGCAGTTTGACAGCGGCAAAAAAAATGGCTTCAAGTGCCTGATTTATATGCACCGGTATCAACCGGATACCATTGCCCGCATCCGTACCGACTATGTGCATGAACAGCAGAGTCGTTACCGCACTGCCATTGAGGACTTAGAGCAGCGCATTGCTTCTGCGGCGACCAGCGAGCGTGTGAAGCTGAATAAGAAATTGAAAACAATTCAGGATCAGGCTTCCGAGCTACACACCTACGAAGAAAAAATTCACCATCTGGCTGACCAGATGATTCCGATTGATCTTGATGATGGCGTGAAGGTCAACTATGCCAAGTTTCAGGATGTGTTGGCAAAGATAAAATAACGAAGGAGGAGAAAACTTGTGAGTGATGAAATCCACATGACTATTTCAATTCCTACAGATGATGAAGGGTATGTCCTTTTGAAATGTGAGCACTGTGGAACATTCTTCAAGGGGACTCCTTCGGACTTGCAGGATGATGGGGTACTCCATATTTTCTGTCCCAGCTGCGGATTGACCAGTGACAGCTATATCACGGAAGATGTTCTGGAGCTTGCTATGAAGATGACAAAAAATAAAGTTAATGACATGATTTATGATATGTTCAAGGACTTGGAGCGCCATAGCAAGAATAGTATGGTTAAATTCAAAGCGGGGAAACGCCCTCGTCACGAGAGTGAAGGCCCTATTCGTTCGGGAATTGAAGCATTGGAAATATGTACATTCCCGTGCTGCAAGCGTACAGCAAAAATCAAGCCATTATTAAAAATGACGGGCGCATATTGTCCGTTTTGCGGGGTGAAAAACTATGAAATTGAATAGAAATGAGCTACGAAAAATTCAGTATGATTTCAACAGCTGCTCTAATCGTCTGCTTCAAGCTGATTATGAGGATTATACGGGGGTACTTGGAAAGTTCCTGAAATACATAGAGGACACCCCGATCATCATTGATTATATCAACGGCTGTGGAAGTTGTGATTGGAACTTGGACGAAGAGGTGAAAGCGGTTCAGTCATCTTACGGACGCACAATTTTCTCAACAGGCGATACTGACGAAGAAGAAGTCCGTAATGTGTTTGCGGTTTTACGGTACTTAGTTGATAAAAACAATTCAATTTACCGTGGGATTGCGATGGGATATTCTTCTTCGTCGAGCTTTCAGGATAAGATAAAAGGGTTTAATGAGCGCTTTGTCATGGTGCTGATCCGCCATGTTGAGCGTTATCTGACAAAGATAGGTATTGATATGGGACTGGATGATAAAGTGATTTACAATGTGACGGTACAGAGTGGACAGGCAATTATCGCAACCGACAACGCCACCGTTACTGCAACAAACCAGGTAGGTGTTGACATCGGAGAACTGAAAAAATTGATTGCCGATGTACAATCAGCTGCAAATACCCTTACTTCCGAGGAGAAGGAAACAGTTTCAGAGTGCCTGGAAGTAATCGAAAGCGAAGTGGCGGCGGAGAAACCCAAAAAGGGAATGTTAAAGACAGCAATGGGTACGCTAAGTGCAATAAAAGGTGCAACAGAATTTGGTGCTGCAGTTGCCGCCCTGGTTCAATTCGCTACAGTATTCATTTGAAAAATAAGGAGGTAGCTGCATGGATGCCGACAAAGTAATACAAGACTTAAACCGCAGATTTGCTGCGCCCCTACCTGAGTTTTATCAGCGCAGAATTATATTTTGGTATGATGAGGATCAGGAGTTTGCCGATAAGCTGGACGAGATCGTGCTGGAAAATGCAAAAATAGTTGTCCTGACCGGCAGCAATGCTTTTGCAGTCAAAAAGCTATTGAATCATGATGATCTGACCAGCAATTATCTGGTTTACAGTCCTGTTTCCTATGACCGTCAGGATGATAACTGGCTTTTAGATATTGAGCTTTACAGTGAGGAGTTCCGGGCTGACCTGATTTCAATTTGGATGGATGAGATGGACATTCCTCCCACTCCGGCGATGCGTAAACAGGTCAAGCACTACCGTAAATACTTCAATGCCAAAGACCGACGTGCCAGGATCGTGGCTCAGAACAAAGTTCCCTCCACCCCGGCGCAGTTGCACATGGCTGTCATGGCAGCAATTTGTGGGCTGAAAAATCCGCAGCCGAACCAGATTATCCGTAGTGTGTTCCGTGCCGGATTGGATGTGCAGAATAATGCAATCTATCGGGAGTTTATCAATTACGGCTCGGAAGATGCGTTTTGGGCGATGGTTCGTCAGGGTTGCGGATTCTATGAGGAAGAACACGACCTTGGACGGCTTGCAATCCATTTGCTTCTGACTGCTTCCACCCGTACTATGCGCCCGGAGTATCTGGCGGGCTTAGACAGCTTTATTTCTATGCCCCATCAGGCATATTGCTATGATTTTATTTCTGAGTGGCTACATGGAGAAGATCGGGAACAGCTGTATGATGTTGCCCGCTATGTTGAGGACGAAGCTCATCTGAACCAGCGTTTTGCCAAGTTGGCGGTAGACGATCTGGTGAATACTGAGTGCTTCCCTTGCATCAACGAGGTGATTTTGACAAAGCTGATGACCGAGATCAGCAACCATATCATTGATGTGGATACTATTTCCGCTACAGTCGAAAAGCGCAGAACCTGCGCATGGTATGAGTCGTTTGAGAACTTTTATGACGGGTTGCTTCAGGTCGCCAATATGCAGAGATTCTTCAAAGAACACTCTGCCGGATTCCACACCGCCGATGCAAAAGGTATCTGGAAGGAATATACAGAGAGCTATTATCAGATGGATACATTTTACCGGTTGTTCCATCTGAGCTTTCAAAAGAGTCTGGAAACATCTAACATTCTGTTGGATGATCTGTTTAAGCATGTTGCAGACAAGGTGGAAGGGCTTTACAGCCACTGGTTTCTTGGCGGGCTGGGGAATAACTGGTCTGACGTTTGTGCGGACGAATTGGAACAGTTTGGTAAAGTTCTGGAAATTGCAAAGCAGGAGGACTTCTATCGTTCCCGCATTAAGAACTCGGATACCAGAGTGTTCGTAATTATTTCTGACGCATTACGATATGAAGTTGCTGCAAGCCTTGCTGACCAGCTTCGAAGAGAAACCCAGAGCAAGGTCTCTTTGTCCAGTATGCAGAGCATTTTTCCGTCCATCACAAAATTTGGTATGGCAGCTTTACTCCCTCACAAGGAATTGAGCGCCGAGGTGCGAAACGACATTCTGACTGTTTTTGCAGATGCTCAGTCTACAGCCAGCACCAATCGGGATAAAGTGTTAAAAAATGAGAATCCGTCCAGTGTCGCTCTGCAATACAAGAACATTATTGGCATGAAAAGAGCAGAGAGAAGTGCATTGGTTAAAGGTATGGATGTGGTGTATCTCTATCACGATACCATTGATGATGCCAGCCATACTTCGGATACATCCGTGTTCCCAGCTTGTGATAAGGCTATTTCTGAACTGAAAAACCTTGTCCGTATTATTGTAAATGAATTTGGCGGCACAAGAATCATGATTACTGCCGACCATGGTTTCTTATACACATATAGCCCTCTGACTGAGGATGATAAAGTGGACAAGACCAGCTTTAACGGGATGGATGTGGAATACGGTCGGCGTTATGCTATTATGCAGAAAGGCGCAGCACCAAAATATCTGATGCCGGTTAAATTCTTAGATGGTAAATCAGAATTTGATGGCTTTGCACCGAGAGAGAGCATCCGTATCAAGATGAACGGCGGTGGGTTAAACTTCGTACATGGTGGTATTAGTTTGCAAGAGATGGTTGTTCCTGTCATTGAATACCGATACCTGCGTAATGATTCGATGGAATACAAACGAAACAAACAGAAATACGATACGAAGCCTGTGACTGTCAGCCTGCTGTCTGCGAATCGCAAGATCAGCAACATGATTTTCTCTTTGAACTTCTATCAGAAAGATGCCGTGGGCGATAATCGTGAAGCGACAACTTACCTGGTCTATTTTACGGATGAGAGCGGAAAGCAGATCAGCGATGTGCAGAAGATTATTGCGGACAAAGCCAGCGACAACGGTGCAGACCGGACATTCCGGTGCAACTTCAACTTGAAGTCATTGAAATATAGTAATACAGCAACTTATTATCTGGTTATTGCAGATGAACAGGGCTTGCAAATGCCCCAGCGTGAGCAATTCCAGATTGACATCGCCTTTGCGGTGGATGAGTTCGATTTCTTTAGTTAATACCCGCAGGAGGTGCAGATAATGGAGCTTTTTGAAGAGGGTTGCAGTATCCGTGAAGAAATAAAGAACAAGCTCCGTCAGAACTTTGATGGGAAGATTGTTCGCAAAGATTTGACCAAGAAAATTAAGGAAGGTGCAAATGTGCCGGTGTATGTTCTGGAGTTCCTTCTTGGGCAGTATTGCAGTTCCGATGATGAAGAAGTAATCGAACAAGGTGTGCAGAATGTTAAGCGTATTCTTGCTGATAATTTTGTACGCCCGGACGAAGCTCAGAAAATCCTCTCTCAGCTGCGCAAAAAGGGTAGCCATACCATTATTGATATGGTGACGGTACATTTGGATATAAAAAAGAACTGCTACTTTGCAGAGTTTTCTAACCTCGGTCTGGGAAATGTGCCGATTGCCGATGAATACCCGGAAAAGTTTGACCGTTTGCTGTGCGGAGGAATCTGGTGTATCGTTCAGTTGGATTATGAAGCCGAGGGCGATAATAACTTCGGTATTGAGGATACTGACGGCAATCCCCTACGCTCCAAGCAGAAAAAGCAGCGTGAGATCACGCCGATCAGCATCCGGAAACTGACACCAATCCAGATGCCACACATTGACATTGATGAACTGAAACTGGGGCGTAGATCCTTTACAAAAGAGGAATGGTTGGACATTTTACTCCGATCTATTGGAATGGAGCCGGATGAATTTACATACCGGGAAAAATGGCTGCTTCTGACCCGTATGATTCCGCTTGTAGAAAATAACTTTAATCTCTGTGAGTTGGGTCCGAGAAGCACCGGAAAGTCTCATCTGTATAAAGAGATTTCTCCAAACAGCATCCTGGTTTCTGGCGGTCAAACTACGGTCGCTAACCTTTTTTACAACATGGGACGGAAAACAGTCGGTCTGGTTGGCTTGTGGGACTGTGTGGCTTTCGATGAAGTGGCTGGCATCAAGTTTAAAGACAAAGACGGCGTCCAGATCATGAAAGACTATATGGCATCCGGCTCTTTTGCCCGTGGCAAAGAAGAAAAAGCCGCTTCCGCATCTATGGTATTCGTTGGCAATATCAACCAGAGCGTGGATGTCCTGCTGAAAACATCCAGCCTATTCGATCCCTTCCCGACGGAAATGGGTACCGATACAGCGTTCCTCGACCGTATTCATTGTTACCTTCCGGGATGGGAAATTCCCAAGTTCAGACCAGAACACTTTACGAATGATTATGGATTTATCAGTGATTATCTGGCTGAGTTCATCCGTGAACTGCGTAAAGAACAATATGGCGATGCGATTGACCACTATTTCCGGCTGGGCAGAAATCTGAATCAGAGAGATACCATAGCGGTACGACGTATGGTAGATGGCTATTTGAAATTACTGTACCCTGATGGTGTGTTTTCCAAGGAGGAATTAGAAGAAGTTCTCCAGATTTCTCTTGAAATGCGTCGCCGTGTCAAGGAGCAGTTGAAGAAGCTGGGCGGTATGGAGTTCTACGATGTGAATTTTTCGTATGTTGATCTTGATGATATGTCGGAACATTATGTATCCGTACCGGAACAGGGCGGCGGGAAACTGATTCCTGATGGAATGTGCAATCCTGGACAGGTTTATACAGTTTCCAGAGGAAAATCGGGCATGATTGGAGTCTACCGATTGGAAAGCCAGATTTTGCCTGGTAACGGTAAATTTGATAAGACAGGAATCGGTTCAGACAGGAGCGCCAAAGAAGCTACGAATACAGCGTTTAATTTTCTTAAAGCAAATGGAAACCGGATCAGTGGTTCCATTAGTACATCAACAAAGGACTATATCATAAATTATCAGGATTTGCAGGGGATTGGAATGACCGAAACGCTTGCCCTTCCTACCCTTATTGCGCTATGTTCGGTTGCTCTGAGCCGTCCGGTACAAAGCGCCATGGCAATATTGGGAGAAATGAGCATTGGAGGAACCCTCCTGAAAGTTGATGAGCTTGCCAATACTCTCCAGGTATGTCTTGATAGTGGCGCAAAGAAAATTCTGATGCCAGCTGTAAGTATGCCGGAGTTAGCTACTGTTCCGGCTGATTTATCGACTGCTTTTGACTTTATTCTGTTTAAAAGTCCAGAAGAAGCTGTCATCAAGGCATTGGGGGCAAATTAAGGAATAGGTAAATGAAATGGAAAAGGTTAAGGGATCACTCTCAGATGTGGCAGCTGAGATAAAACCGTATGTGACTAAGAAGGGATTAAAAAAGTATATTGGTGATGCAGCGCTTTCAGATGTGAGTCGGATTCTTCTGGCCAAATACTCTAATGTTGAGCTGAGCGTGTATGTTGATAGCGATGGTTGGTCACATCTGAAGGTAGAAGTAAAAAGGCTATTTGGCGGTGGTGTGCTTGATTTTCTGCTCACTCAAAAAGGAAACAGAAAAAGTGATCCTCTTGAGTGGATTGACAGGATTGAAGGATTTGATGCGTTATTGTAAAAGAGGTGATTGTTATGGGGCTGTTCGGCAATAAAAAGAGCAAAATTGATTTGGAAAATATTATTTCTGTTGTTCTGTTAGAGCAGACACAACTTTATGGAAAGAAAAATAATTGGGGACTTAGTTTCGGTGATACCTTTGGCGCACCTATGGTTATGGAGCAAACAGTTCCAACCGGTTCAAGGCTGAAATTCAGTGTCACATATCGTAATGGCAAAAAGGAAATTGTTGAAGTGTTGTCAGGAACAGCGGAAGCAGATGTGCTTTTACAAAAAGCTATTGATCCGGAAATTACAGACTCTTCCGGTGACACTCAGCAAAAAGAAAGTGTTCCTTATCAACCGATTACAGTTCAGAAAAATCAGTTGCCTACTGGCGATTACTTGATAGGCCGTGATATTCCAGTTGGAATCTACGATTTCACATGGGTTTATGGTCATGGAGTCATTCAGAAATTCAAGAATGAGCATGATTATACTCTGGGGGCAAGTACATATCATGAAAATGTGGGTGTCCAATATGATTATGAATACCGACAGTGTTTTCATGTTGTATGCGCAGAGGGAGAATTGCTTAAAATTACCGGAAACCTGATTGTCGAAATTTCTAAATCGAAAAAAATAGAGTTGGATTTATAAAATGACCAGACAAGAACTATTTGACTGGTGCAGGCAGCAATACGGAACAGAGCCGGATTACCCGTGGAATGACTGGAATGCTGTCCTGCGCCACACAGACAATAACAAGTGGTACGGCGTCGTCTTGGAAGTTGACCGCAGAAAACTTGGTTTGGCTGACGAGGGCATTGTCGATATTTTGAATGTGAAGTGTGACCCTGTTATGATCGGTTCCCTCCGGATGCAGAACGGTTTCTACCCGGCGTATCACATGAACAAAGATAAATGGATCAGCATAATGCTGGACAGGCCAGAATCGGACGAAACAATAAAAGGCTTACTTGCCCTGAGTTATGAATTGACCAAGGGGAAATCGAAAAAACATTAAATCATAGAATGGAGGGCTTGGGACTATGGACAACAGAATATTTCTTTGCATAGATCTCAAGTCCTTCTATGCTTCCGTGGAGTGTATCGAGCGTGGGCTTGACCCCATGACCACAAATTTGCTTGTGGCAGATGCTTCCCGAACAGAAAAGACCATCTGCCTTGCAGTCTCCCCCTCTTTGAAAGCCTATGGTATTTCAGGTCGTGCCAGACTGTTTGAAGCAGTCCAACAGGTAAAAAAAGCAAATGCAGAGCGTTTGAGAAAAGCACCGGGACACAAGTTTACCGGAACATCAAGTGATGCAATAGAGCTGGCTGCTCATCCTGAATTGGAGCTGTCCTATATTACTGCGGTTCCGAGAATGGCTCATTATATGGAGCATAGCACAAGAATTTATAATATCTACCTCAAGTATATTGCTCCAGAGGACATTCATGTTTACTCCATTGACGAGGTGTTTATTGACCTCACCCACTACCTTTCTTCTTCCGGTCTGAATGCTCGTGAATTTGCAAAACGGATGATTCAGGATGTTTTGGAAACGACCGGTATAACTGCAACAGCCGGTATTGGTACGAATATGTACCTTGCCAAAGTTGCCATGGACATCGTTGCAAAGCATATTCCGGCTGATGAAAACGGGGTTCGTATAGCTGAACTGGATGAAATGAGCTATCGCCGCCAACTGTGGAGTCACCGTCCCCTCACCGACTTTTGGAGAGTTGGTCGGGGATACGCAAAGAAACTGGAAGAAGTCGGTTTGTTTACGATGGGCGATATTGCACGTTGTTCGGTGGGCAGATCGAATGATTATTACAATGAAGATTTGCTTTACAAGTTGTTCGGTATCAATGCCGAATTGCTGATAGATCATGCCTGGGGCTGGGAGCCATGTACGATTGCGGAAGTGAAGCAATATAAGCCCGAAAGTAATAGCGTCGGCTCCGGGCAGGTGCTGCATTGTCCCTATGACTTTGAGAAAGCACGATTGATTGTTCGAGAGATGATTGATCTTCTCGTGCTGGATTTGGTGGACAAGGGAATGGTTACTGACCAGATCGTGTTGACAGTTGGCTACGATATAGAAAACCTGTCTGACCCTGTGCGCCGCAAGGCATACAAAGGTCAAATAACGACTGACCGATATGGACGGCAAGTGCCGAAGCACGCACATGGAACTGCCAATATCGGCAGATATACTTCTTCTACCCGCTTGGTCACAGATGCGGTTTTGGAGCTATATGACCGGATTGTAGATAAATCTCTTTTGGTACGCAGACTTAACATATCCGCAAATCATGTGATCTGTGAAGCAGATGTGCCGAAAGAAAATAAAGTGGAGCAACTGGACTTATTCACTGATTATGCTGCTTTGGAGAAGAAAAAAGAGAAAGAAAATGCTGCGCTGGAGCGTGAAAAGAAAATGCAACAGGCAGTATTGACGATAAAGAAGAAATTTGGAAAGAACGCTATTTTGAAGGGAATGAACCTTCAGGAAGGTGCAACCGCTAAAGACCGCAATGCACAGATTGGCGGTCACAAAGCATAGCGAAAAGAGGGATACGATGTACGATATTGAAAAGGCAAAGCAATACGCATGGGAACAGGCCGACTGGATTGCTCACAGCAACGGATATTTTCTGATGAAAGACTGTGTTTTCTTCTATCATAAGGGGAGCGTGGTTTTTGACCCTTGGAATGACGTGGACGGAAACGCTGTTGACGATCCTTTCTCCTTCTATGGCAAAGACAAGATGGATGAGTTTTGCAGACGGATTCTTGCAAAAAAAGAAGGTTCCACTCCGTCCCGTATGATTTCTGTCGATAGCAAGATTCTGGACTTTTTGAAGATGCTCTACTTTGGTGTAACGGATAACCCCTTTGAAGCTGCCAGCAGGAGCGCATATACGGATATGTGCAGAACCATCCGATTTAATGGCAAGAATGGGGATATGTTGAGAAAAGCGGTAGATGCGCTTTTGGAAGAAAGAATCCCTGAGCTTGTTGCCGTGAATGACGCTGAGGATTTTACAAAATGGCACCACTCCATTTGCGAAGAAATTGTTGTGATGTACGAAGCGGAAGGAATCGAGTTTTATATTGGACAAGCGCAGAAATGGGTCAACATGACTTTGAAATATTTGTATGTGCTGGTTCCTGATGTTGTAGAACCGTTTTACCGTTTTTTACATATTCCGCTGGACAACTACATCATCGACATTGCGAAGAAGCAGTATGGCATTCCTCCTCTGCCCTGTGCATGGAGCAGAATATCAGATTATCAGGATTATCTTGATTATGAGGAAATGCTGATGGAAGTGATTGATGAGGTGCCTTTGGACTGGGAGTTTGCGAAATGGGTTGAATCAGCTCGCAAGCAGAAAATCGAAAAAGGCAGATAGGTTTCAGGAGGTGCGCTATGCAGATACATTACTTTCAGCGATACCATTCAAAAGAAAATGTGGACACATCCAACACCATGTTGATGCTTTCCCGTTTATATAATTACAATGCGGATAAATTTTTCTCTATGTTGAACAGCCTTATTCTCGGAGAGGATGAAAGCCCTGAAATCACATTTGACTTACAGGTTGCCGGTGACGAAAGCGTTCCGGATGCCGTAATCAGCCAAAAGAGCTTTAAGATCGTTGTCGAGACAAAACTCTATAATCAGTTCGATAAGCAGCAGCTTGTAAATCATCTGGAGCAATTCGGCGCAGAGGACATCAAGGTTCTGCTGACTATCGACCCCAGACCGATGAAGCCGCAGCTGTTTGATGAAATGAATGCGGAACTAAAAAAGTACAACAGTGAGAATCTGGATCGCCTGATCCACCCTATCAAGCACGTTAATTTGACTTTTGAACAGCTTGTGGAGGCGATGGAAGATATTATTGATGACAGAGACACGGAGATTATTTCTGTGCTGGATGACTTCAAAAAGTATTGTTTTGATGAAAAGCTGATACCGGATGGTCATAAGTGGATGCGAGCGATTGTGGCAGGAACAACATTCCAGGACAACATGGATTTGAGTTTATTCTACGATCAGGAATCCCGCAAGTTTTCAGAGCATGGGTATATTGGACTCTACAAAGATAAGAGCATCCGTGCGATTGGCAAGCTGAAAAAGACCATTATTGCGGTTGAAGTTGAGGGGAAAATGACATATCGGGCAGAAAGCGGCGAAGCGCCAACACCGGATGAGATTTGCCGCATTAACGAAGCAATCCGACGTGCAGAGGACTACGGCTATAACCTTCGCACGATCAGTCACAGATACTTTATGGTCGAGAAGTTCTACCCGATTGACTTTAGAAAAAGCAGCAAGAATCCCATTCAGAAAAGCAAGTTCTTCAACCTTGCGGATATGTTTGGGTACAAAACGATGCCTGATACTGAAAAGATTGCAGCTGATCTAAACGGCAGAACTTGGGAGGAGTTTTAATTGTTTTCAGGAGGTGACTGCAATGGAATATTTGAAGCAAGTCCATGATTTTGCCACAAAATGGACTGATAAATTCAGAGACCAAAAAATCAACTACATAGAGCTTGTAGACCACTACATGGCTGATGACTGTGAAGCTCTTGGGTTTCAAATGGATTGCGGTCACGCATTTTTGGAGAAGTACGGGAATGCTGCAAGCAAATTCGATGAATTGAATCGAGTGATTGACGAGATAACGGACATCAGTTTGCTTGGCTCTGCAATTTACTCACAGTGGCGATATTTCAATCACTGGGCGTATGATGCTGCTTCTATTTTGGAACCGGAGAATCGTTCCTGGTTTATTTTGGCACTGAGCCGTCTGGCAGTGCTTTCCGGTGAGAACCCTTTTATATTTACCGGTGAGTTGAAAAAAATTCGTATTGTTTCTAATCGCCTTGGCTATGGTCCATGCCCGGAACCGGATGAAGAAGTCGAGCAACACATTACTCTCAATTCAGAAGGACGGGTGTGGTTTTCAGCGTATGTGTTCGGACAGCGCCGTGATGGGCATTATGAAAAGGCCAGAACACAAAACCTGAAAGTTGATAAAGCTGTTGCGGAAAGAATTATGTCCGCATTTTCAGCATATTTCAGCAACGAATACACAGAGATATTTGCAACAGACATCGGTGACTGGAATATGGAGCTTACAAATACAGAGGGCAAGACCTACAAATTTCGTGGCTCCTTGTGTTCCGAGTTTGAAGTTCAGGGCATTGACCTTTCAGATTTGCTCCGCCACAGTCTGGATATGCCCGATTTGTATGTTTTTGATGGGAACAACAAGCCGGACATTGTGAACCGGATCGAAGTGTTCTATCACCGCATCACAAAGATAAAACCGAAGGAACCGATCTCGGAGCATACGGAATATGCCGTCTGGGATTACACAGAATCCTTGATTATAGACAGAAACAGCGAAAGTATTGAACACATCCAGAATATCGGCACAGGTTGTTCTGTTACTCGCAGGTACAAAGTAGAAGGCGGTATTGAGAGCCTGCTCGATGATTTGGATATAGACATCCTGTTTGAACATATTGAAGGAAATCCACCTGATGTAGTTGAGAATCCGCTTGAAAGCAAAGACTATACTATCAAGGTGGTTACAAAAAAGGGTATTAGTTCACTTCGCATAAAGCATGACAGCCTCACAGGTCGATATGCCCGATGAAATTGTAGTAGATATTGAAGTCCCGTTCCTCGTGGCCGTCTACCATGCGCTTTTCGCCAACCTCGATTTTCTGGATGAGCCGCACCAGCGTAGGCCGGTCAAGCTCTTCCAGATTGTAATAATCCTGCACCATATCCAGCCATGCGTCCACAGACTGCTCATTCTCCCGGCTGGCGGAAAGCTGCTCCGTCAATTCCCGTCTGCGCTCCTGCTTGGCCTTGCGCTCGGCCTCGTAACCATTCAAAAGCTGGACACAAAGGTTTTCTGGTATTTTTCCCAGCACCTTGTCCTCGTAGGCGGACTGTACCAGCCGGTCAAGCTC
>OHDI01000125.1_pt1 | contig 69125 bp, 51 predicted proteins | sample 1566981 | NCBI WGS metagenome assembly OHDI01 (sample SAMEA3879509, study PRJEB24766) | human gut metagenome | biome: human-associated habitat; feature: feces | place: USA | collected 1985/1987 | reverse complement strand
CTGAATAGAGTAGCTGACTACGGATCAGCCGGTTACAGGTTTGAATCCTGTCGCGATCACGAAAAACCTCTGCAAAGTAATTTGCAGAGGTTTTTTGTTATACACCGTAGGGTAACAGTTATATCTGTGTAGACTCATGCAAATATGTGTGTGAGTTGATACAGATATAACTGTGTGCTTGTGCAGATATAAGTATTAATTTCTTTCCTGAGATGAATACATCCGTCTCATGAGACAGTAAAAATCAGCTTATGAGGCGAAAGAAAACATCCCCTGAGATGAAATAATCTATCTCAGGGGATGTTTTACAAAGAAGTATCTTTGTTTTTTTAGCACTTAATGTTTAACTCATCCAAAATCTTCCGCATGGCTTCAAAAGTAGTAATCCTGGTAGGCACAAGTGGGAGGCGAAGTTTATTCTCAATCATTCCCATAACGTTCAACATTGCTTTTACGCCTGCCGGATTGCCATCCACAAAAAGAAGCTTGAATAACTCGGCAAATTTATGGTGAATAGTCAATGCATTTGCATAATCTCCTCGCAATGCCAGTCTTACCATGCGGCTAAATTCGCGTGGAAATGCATTTCCGATGACTGATATGATACCAACAGCTCCCAAGGTAATCAAAGGGAAGGTAATACCATCATCTCCCGAAATAACGTCAAAATTAGCTGGTTTATTCTTGATGATATCATCCATTTGAGTGATGTCACCGGAGGCTTCTTTGATAGCAATAACATTTTTGAAGTCACGGGCAATGCGCAGCGTGGTTTCTGCTTTCATATTTACACCGGTACGGCCGGGAACATTATAGAGTACAATTGGAAGCTCTGTAGCCTCTGCAATTGCTTTATAATGTTGATAAATACCTTCCTGAGAAGGTTTATTATAATAGGGAACAACAGACAGAATGGCATCTACTCCGGTAAAATCGTCGTTTTGAAGCGTATTCACAATGGCACGCGTATTATTTCCACCAACACCGAGCAGGATAGGTATCCGACCATTTACGCGTTCGATGACCATTTTCTTGATTTTCTTTTTTTCTTCTTCCGTCAGTGTCGGAGTTTCTGCTGTGGTGCCCAGCACACACAAAAAATCAGTATTGTTTTGAAGTTGATAGTCCACCAAACGTATCAATGCATCGTAATCAACGCTTTCATCCTCTTTAAAAGGAGTAATCAGCGCTACCCCCATTCCTTTCAATTTAGTCTGTATCATGAGTGAAATTTAAGTAATCTCTAATTAAATGACTCGCAAAAGTACGAATATTTTCGATTTCTACAGCAAATATAAGCTATAAAAAAGATTTCACTGGAAAAATGTTACGAAATGAGCGCTAAAAACTCATCTTCGCTCATTATCTGTACACCCAACTTTTGCGCTTTTTCTAATTTAGCGGGTCCCATATTTTCTCCTGCCAGGATAAAACTGGTCTTGGCAGAAATGCTACCTACATTTTTTCCTCCATTCTTCTCTATCAAATCTTTATATTCGTCTCTGGAGTGATGGGTAAACACGCCGCTGATTACAATAGACTGTCCGACAAGTTTATCGGTATAGCCGCTCAGGTCTTCTTCCTTTCGGCTAAACTGTAATCCGGCAATTTTCAGTCGCTCTATTAATTCTCTATTCAGAGGATTAGCGAAGTAGGAAATGATACTTTGCGCTATTTTCTCACCGATCTCATCGATATTTATCAATCTTTCAAGATCTGCATTTTCCAGTTCTTCTATGTCAGTGAAGGACTTAGCTATTTTCTTTGCTACAGTTTCACCGACAAAGCGGATACCTAGGGCGAACAATGCTCGCTCAAAAGGCACTTCCCTACTTTGGGCAATACCCTTGACGATATTTTCCGCCGACTTATCTCCCATACGGTCCAGATTCTTGATATCGTCTACAGTCAGCTTGTACAGATCTGTCGTATCCTTAATGAGTCCTAATCGGTAGAACATATCCACAGTTTCCGGGCCTAATCCGTCAATGTTCATAGCCTTCCGGCTGATGAAATGCTCGATCTTTCCTTTTATCTGAGGCGGACAAGCCGTTTCGTTGGGGCAATAATGCGCAGCTTCTCCCTCGTAACGGATTAATTTGCTGCCACATTCAGGGCAATGAATGATGAACTTCACTTTTTCACCTACCATCATACTCCGGGCATCTTTATCTACTCCGGTAATTTTGGGTATGATTTCACCGCCTTTTTCTACATAAACCATATCGCCGACATGCAAGTCGAGCCCTTCAATGATATCTGCATTATGCAGAGAGGCACGTTTTACGATTGTACCCGATAATTGTACCGGATCCAGATTGGCAACAGGGGTTACTGCTCCGGTTCTTCCCACCTGGTAAGTCACCTTGTTTAAGCGGGTCAATGCACGCTCTGCCTGGAACTTGTATGCGATGGCCCAACGAGGAGATTTTGCGGTGAAACCGAGGTTTTTCTGTTGTTTCAGGCTATTTACTTTCAAAACAATGCCATCCGTGGCTACAGGTAAATTCTTCCGTTCTGTATCCCAATAATGGATGTAATCGAACACTTCCTGCAGGCTGTGGCACTTCTTCATATGGTCGGAGATTTTGAATCCCCATTGTGCAGCTTTCTGCAGGTTTTCATAATGTCCGTCGCAAGGAAGTTCTTCTCCTAATAAATAATAAAGGTAGGCATCCAGTTTGCGGGAAGCAACTATAGCAGAGTTTTGTAATTTCAAAGTGCCTGATGCAGCATTACGCGGATTAGCGAAAAGAGGTTCTTCGCGTGCCTCTTTTTCGCGGTTTAGTTCCTCAAAGACTTTCCACGGCATTAGTATTTCCCCTCTGATCTCAAATAATTGGGGATAATCACCATGCAAAACAAGGGGGATAGTACGGATTGTCTTCACATTATCTGTTACATCATCGCCTTTTTCACCGTCACCACGGGTTACAGCACGTATTAATTTGCCGTTTTCGTATGTCAGCGAGATGGAAGTACCGTCATATTTAAGTTCGGCACAGATTTCAAAATCTTCGTTCAGGGCTTTTTGAGTGCGATCATAAAAGTCAGATACCTCACCTTCAGAATAGGTATTACCCAACGAAAGCATTGGATATTTGTGTGTCACTTGCGTGAAATTCTTATTCAAATCGCTTCCTACGCGCATGGTTGGCGAAGTTTCGTCCTGATATTCAGGATGTTCTCGCTCCATCTCCTGCAATTCCCGCATCATGTCGTCGAACTCTTTGTCGGAGATTTCGGGAGCATTCAACACGTAATAATTGTAGTTGTGCCGATGCAGTTCGGCACGGAGCTGATCTATCTTTTCTTTTGCAGTCATACCTATTTCAGATTGTTTGAACGCAAAAATACAGGTTTCTCCTCTAATATTTGTACTTTTGCAGAAAATTAAAATTAATATGCGCATTGATATAATAACAGTTCTACCGGAGATGATTGAAGGCTTTTTCAATTGCTCCATTATGAAACGTGCTCAGAATAAAGGGCTTGCAGAAATACATATTCATAATTTACGTGATTATACTGAAGATAAATATCGACGGGTGGATGATTATCCTTTTGGCGGTTTTGCCGGAATGGTGATGAAAATAGAGCCTATAGAGCGCTGTATCAATGCCTTGAAGGCAGAACGGGAGTATGATGAAGTCATTTTTACGACTCCTGATGGTGAGCAGTTCAATCAGCCAATGGCCAATACACTTTCACTTACCCAGAACCTTATTATCCTTTGCGGGCATTTTAAAGGTATCGATTATCGTATTCGCGAGCATCTGATCACTAAAGAAATCAGTATTGGGGACTATGTGCTGACCGGTGGAGAGCTGGCGGCAGCAGTGATGGCGGATGCTATTGTCCGCATCATCCCCGGTGTTATTTCCGATGAGCAATCAGCGTTATCCGACTCGTTCCAGGATAATCTTTTGGCTGCTCCGGTTTATACAAGACCTGCCGATTACAATGGTTGGAAAGTTCCGGAAATTTTATTGTCCGGGCATGAGGCTAAGATTAAAGAATGGGAGTTGCAACAGTCTTTGGAACGGACGCGCAGACTCCGCCCGGATTTGCTGGGAGAGGAATAAATCAGTTGTATAAAAATAGAAAAAGGACATTCGCTATGAATGTCCTTTTTTATGTAAAATAGGTGCGAATGATATTCACTTGTTATTGGTCATACCTCAAGCGCACCGATAATTTCTTTCACGGACTTATATCCGTGTCTATCGAGATAGTCGTTTATACCTTCCGCTACTTTAATAGTAACTGCCGGATCGATGAAATTTGCCGTACCGATTTGGATGGCTGAAGCTCCGGCAAGCATAAATTCCACAGCGTCTTTCCAGTTCATGATACCTCCTAAACCAATGACAGGTATTTTTACCGCCTGGGCAACTTGCCATACCATGCGGAGTGCGATTGGTTTTACTGCTGCACCGGACATACCACCTGTTACAGTGGAGAGTATAGGACGCCTGCGTTCCGCGTCTATAGCCATTCCAAGCAGTGTATTAATTAATGAAACGCTGTCTGCGCCGCCATTTTCTACTGCACGGGCTATTTCAGCAATGCTTGTCACGTTAGGAGACAGCTTTACGATAAGTGTCTTTTTGTAAGCTGCGCGCACAGCTTTCACCACTTCTTCGGCTCCTTTTGCAGTGACACCAAAAGCCATTCCACCTTGCTTTACATTGGGACAAGAGATGTTCAATTCAATGGCAGGAATTTTGTCAAGTTCGTTAATGGCTTCTGCTGTTTTTACATAATCTTCTATGGCAGAACCCGAAACATTTACAATCATATTAGTTTCAATGTCCTTAATACGCGGATATATCTGTTCAATAAAGTAATTTACTCCCTTATTTTGCAGTCCCACAGCGTTTAACATACCTGACGGAGTTTCCGCCATACGCGGATATGGGTTACCTTCACGTTTGTGAAGAGTCGTACCCTTTACAATTATACCACCTATTCGCGTAATATCAATGAAATCGGCAAACTCTTCACCATACCCAAATGTACCGGAAGCCGTCATCACCGGATTATTCATTTGTAATTCTCCAATGTTTACACTTAAATCTGCCATAATAGTTTGTTTATATTAAAAACCGGACCTTCTTTACATACACATAAATGCCCTTCCGTTGTATTTTCTACGCAACAGAGGCAAGCGCCTATACCACAAGCCATTGTATTTTCCAATGATACTTCACAAGCTATATCTTTACTTTTGGCATATTTAGCCACCGCCATCATCATAGGCTTAGGGCCACAAGTGTAAATCTGCTCGAATTGCACCTTATTCAATATGGAATGTTGTGTCACATATCCCTTTTCGCCATGACTGCCGTCCTCGGTAGTCGTATATACATCACCATAAGCTGCAAACTGCTCCAGTTGCAGCAAGTCCTTATCACTTCTTGCTCCCAGAAGGAACGTCGGTTTACTGCCGTTTTTAGCTAATTGCTCGCCCAGATAAAGCATGGGAGCTGTACCAACACCTCCACCTACTAACAGAAGCTTATCAGAAGCCTTTTCAGGCATTGTGAAGCCATTTCCCAAAGGAAGTACTACGTTGACCGTATCTCCGGCTTTTGCTTCGCCTAATTGCCTGGTTCCGTCTCCAATCAGTTGGATCAGAAACCACACTTCATTGCGTTGTCTATCTACATAATTAATGGAAATGGGGCGGCGCAAGAAAGTAGTTGGAGATCCGTCCACACGTATTTCTGCAAATTGTCCCGGAAGCATTTCCGGAAGCGGAGACGGAGACGTCAGTTTTAATAGCACATAATTAGCGTGCAGTCGGACGTTCTCAGTCACTGTCAAATCTAAAATGTATTTTTTCATTATCCTATATAAAGAGGTGAATTTTATCTTCAGGGTACAAAGATAATGCAAATCGAATGCAGAACTTTCATGCTTGCATGAAAAAGTTCTGCTGAGATGCTTATCTTATCCAAAGATACGGGAAATTGTGCAAATAGTCGTTTATGAGCCTTACTTTTCGGGTTTAAACGTCTCGTACGTATTATCGTCGAAGAAAATTCTTATTTCAGTGATTTTTCTGGGAGGCCTTTCTTTATAGATAATCTCCTGTTTTACAATCTCTTTAGTGGCATTTACAGGCGTTTCTAATGCGATTTCCTTGCGATTTTCGGCCGAACCTGTCTCTTTGGACGGATTTACGGAATTCTCGGCGAATAATGGATAGTCGAATCCACTCTCGATAGAAGGGTCAGAATCGGAAGACGTATTACTCATTTCACCTTGCCCGGTAAGTAGCCATTCTAAATTGATATCATTATATCTTTGATGAAGACGAAGAATAACTTCTGTACTTGGATATTTATTACGCGGACCTAAAATATGTGAGATGGTAGCTTGAGCTACACCAATACTTTCGGCAAATGCGCCTGCGGTTAATTTTTCCCGATCCATGATCATTTTGAACCTATCTTTTATGCTCATAACTGTTGCGATATAGGTGATGTTTACAATTGTATTGATTCTCTTTTGAATTACAAAAGTAAAGAAATGAAGTTACAAAAGCAAATTAAAAGTGTGAATTTTCTTATATTACAATTGTGTGTTTATTATTTCAAATGTTATATGTACAAATGTGATGATATATATTACCTAGATTTTAAGCCCATATTTTTACTTTAATAAAACTATGTATATTATTGGTTATTATGTACATAAGTTTAGGTTCTTTCTGTGGTATATCCCATATTACAATTGTTTTCTCATTGATTTCTTTATTTATGAACTGATAGATCATATAAATGGCTATATTTGTATTGATTATTAGTGATTTAATTGTTGTTTTACTCCTCGTTAACTCCTATCCTATTACCTTTGTTATTTTACCATTACTTCATTAAAAACAGTCTTATTACAATTGTGTATTATAGCTTTTGATTACGTTTGTTATATGTATAATTGTTATATATTCAATTGTAAACATAGTGATATTACGTTTTTAATATTTCATAGTTGAAATAGCAACTATTTCCTTTTCTAATTGCATTTATTCTTGATGATAGATTCGATATTACAGAAAGAATTTGTTACACTAAAATAAGGAGAGTTCAATTGATATGTTCTAAAGTCTTCGTAATTGTAAATCCTTGCTTTATTTCTGTATAAATGATCGGGAACTTGGAATTTCTTAATTCTCAGGAGCTTATTTGAAGTGTATTTGGTTGTAATACAGTATATTATACCCTGATTTTTAGTTCTAAAATTCTCTCATTCTAGAAAAACAACCTTTTTTTAAGTGAGAAATGACATAATGATAGTGAAAATAGTATTTTCTTCTTTATTATTGCTGATATAGTAAACAAGTACAATCTCCTTTAAAATAAGAAATAGACGATCTATTTTCATTGATCTGCTGACCACTTTCTAAATATAATTTTCCTATTTCTCAGAAAAAGTATATTGTTTTCCTATAAAAATATGTCTGTTTTACTCGGAATAGGAGAATATATTAGCTGTTGGCGGAATTAATGGCTTCTTTCCTGTGCCCTAATAGAGACCAAGACCGGGGTTGGACAGTACTTGGTCCGTACCAACTCCGTAGTAAATTCGGTTAGAAGTACCTCTACCCGGAGATGGTATGGGGCAAATAGGGATTTGAACCCTCTTTGATACGGCTCTGACAGGATGCTGAACAGCCTCTAATTCCGCCAACGGGTAATATATTATATAAAAACAGTCAGATACCCTTCCACACTCTATTGCTTAGGAACAATACGTTTAGGAATGATGGAAGGGGTTGAAGGAAAAGTCAAAATTTTCGTTTAATGAAGAGAGGCGAAAAAGGTTAATGCAGGATCTTGAAGACCAGTTCGCGAAGAATATCCCCGTCACTTAAAGATGGATTTCCCACTCCTTTAGATTTTGCATCCGCATATCGTATTTCTCCGATAATTTGCATGGTCTTTACTCCATTATATCGGCGCATAGCTGCAAGATAGTCTTTGGCCTGCCAGGGTGTGCGTAGTCCCAACATGTTGGCTATGCCTTGCTCCGATTTTTCAGGGGCATAATAGGCCAACATCAAGTTAGAAAAGAATCCAAAAAGTAAAGATAAAGTCATTTGAATTGGGTTTGTTTTCGGATTTTCTTCAAAATATTTTATTATCTTATTAGCTTTCAAGACGTCCTTTTCAACGAGGGCACTGCGTAATTCGAAGTTGTTATAATCCTTACTGATACCAATGTTCTTCTCTATCTGTTCGGGGGTAACGCGTGTATGACCTTTTGGAAGTGTAATGATCAGTTTTTCCAGTTCTCCCGTGAGGCGACTGAGGTCGGCACCAACGAAATCAGCCAGCATGGCAGTGGCTTTAGGTTCCACGTCGATGCCTTTACGTTTCATATAAGAGGTGATGAATGCAGGCAGTTGCGCATCCTTCACTTTTTTAGATTCAAACAGGACACCAGTCTTTTCGATTTCGGCAGCCAGCTTCTTTCTTCGATCCAGTACGCCATGTTTATGGCATATTACTAATATGGTAGAAAGCAGCGGCTTTTGGAGGTAATAAGAAAGCTCTTCCATATTACGGATATTCTGCGCTTCCTTTACCACCACCACCTGATGTTCGGACATCATCGGATAACGCTTGGCGGCATTAATAACAGTAGCTATATCCACATCTGCCCCGTAGACAACGGTCAGGTTGAACTCCTTTTCCGTTTCGGTCAGAATATTGTCGGTTATATAGTCGGCAATGAGGTCGATGTAATAGGGTTCCTCGCCCATAAGATAATAGACGGGACGGTATTGTTTCGCTCTCAGTTCCTTTAAGATGTCATCACACGTGATTTCCTGTTTTGCCATATTCGTTTTTACCAGTCGAATTTCAGATGTTTTACGGTTTTCTTCTCGTCGATAATCATACGCAGGGATGCGATGCCGATTTCAACGTGCTCGGTTACGTAGTTCTGGGTAACCAGATTATCACTTTTATCGGTTTTTACTCCTTCAGGAATCATCGGCTGGTCAGAAACCAATAAGATGGCTCCGGTAGGGATGTGATTGGCAAAACCGCAGCTGAAGAGAGTCGCTGTTTCCATATCGACGGCCATGGCACGGGTTTTCTTCAGATATTCCTTGAATTCTTCGTCATGCTCCCAAATGCGGCGGTTGGTAGTGTATACGGTACCTGTCCAATAGTCGCGGGCATGGTCGCGGATGGATGAAGAAACGGCACGCTGCAACATAAATGCCGGTAGCGCAGGTACTTCGGGCGGGAAGTAGTCATTGGAAGTTCCCTCGCCACGGATGGCGGCGATAGGAAGGATGAGATCCCCTATTCTGTTTTTCTTATCGATGCCACCGCACTTGCCCAGGAACAGGCAGGCTTTGGGCTGTATAGCACTTAGTAAATCCATGATAATTGCAGCGTTAGGGCTTCCCATACCAAAGTTGATAATGGTCATGCCTTCTGCTGAAGCAGACGTCATATTAGCGTCTTTACCAAGAACGGGCACATTGAACTTCTCCGCAAAAATATCCACATACTTGTTGAAGTTAGTCAACAGAATATACTCTCCAAAGTCCTCAAGCTTACGTTTTGTGTAACGAGGCAGCCAGTTAGCTACGATTTCTTGCTTTGTTTTCATAAGATTTCATTAAATTTGTTCCCTAAATACTTTCAGGGAGCGATTATTTAACTCACAAAAGTACAATAAAAAAGTAGAATTCGGAAATTTGTTAATCACTTATCACATATCAATATGTTATCGTTAAACTTACCTGTATTTGATGCTAAAGTCGTGAACCGTGAAGGGAAACCTGCTATTTTCGACGTGATACGGCGCCGATATGTAGCACTGACGCCCGAAGAATGGGTACGCCAGCATTTTGTACATTTTCTGCTGAACCATAAAGGATATCCGCAGACATTGATGGCGAACGAGGTACAGGTACAGCTCAACGGAACGAAGAAACGTTGTGACACAGTGCTTTACCGTCGTGACCTCACGGCACGGATGATTGTGGAGTATAAAGCGCCGGACATAGAGATTACGCAAGCGGTGTTCAATCAGATTACGCGCTACAATATGGTGCTGAAAGTAGATTACTTGGTAGTGAGTAATGGAATGCAACACTATTGCTGCCGGATGGATTACGAACGGAATAGCTATACTTTTCTTCCGGATATTCCTGATTATCAGACGTTATAATATCCATTAAAAAGGGCTACACCCTTTACCCCGGATGGCTACACCCTTTGGGGGATATGGTGTAGCCATCTGAGGCAAAGGGTGTAGCCCTTTTCAATGAGACTAATCAGGATCTAAATCTTCTCAGTCTTTTCTTCTATCTGCTTCTTTCCTAATTTTTCCTGTATCTTCTGCATCAACTCATAGAAATTAGGGATATAGACTGTGGCAAGCAATGTATTCAGTGCCATACCGAACACTACAGCAGCTCCCAGTGCAATACGGCTTTCCGCTCCTGCACCCGTAGCAAACAGCAATGGCATCACACCGAATACAAATGCCAGGGATGTCATCAGGATAGGCCGCAAGCGGATATGCCCTGCCTGGAATGCCGCATCACGAATGGAGTTGCCTTGCGCACGGAAATCGCGGGCGAACTCTACAATCAGAATACCATTCTTTGCCGACAGTGCCACAAGCAGGATAATGCCGATTTGTGTATAGATGCTGACAGGTGTTCCCATAATGAGACAGCCAATCATCGCTCCCAACAATGCTACCGGAAGTCCGATGACCGCAGCTACCGGGCTCGTCCAACTCTCGTACTGTGCTGCAAGTACCAGGAAGGCAACGAGTAACGCCATTACAAACACAACGGTTGTCGTTGTGCCTGCCTGCGTTTCCTGATAAGCTACTGACGTCCATTCATAACCAAATTCATCGCCCAGTTGTTCCTTAAAGAGTGCCTCCATTTGCTGTATCGCCTCTCCAGAACTGCTTCCCGGGGCTACGTTGCAAGTGACGGAGGCAGTGGAATACATATTGTAACGGTTGATCTGGCCCATTCCCAACTGTTCCTCCACCCGCATAAAGGTTGAAAATGGTACCATCTCTCCCGATGCATTCTGTACACTCAACTTCAGTACATCGTCAATGATCCGTTGGGCACGATCCCGTGCACCGAGTTTTACCTGATAAATACGGCCGAACTCAACGAAATCGTTCACATAAGCAGCTCCCATGTAGTAACCTAAGGAAGTAAAGACACTGTTCAGCGGAATATCCATCAATTGCACTTTATCCCGGTCGATGTTCAGGAAATACTGGGGCACATTAGCCTGGTACTGACTGCTGACGGATGCCAATGCAGGTTTAGTGTGGTAGGTTGCCATCAGCGTCTCTACAGCATGCTGCATTTCTGTGGCGCCGAGGTTGTTACGATCCTCCACTTGTAGCTGTAGACCGCCCGTAGCACCGAGTCCGGGAATGGCAGGGGGTACCATGGCAAAAACTTCTGCTTCCTGAATTCCATACGCCTGCGTATTGAAACGATTTACTACAGACTGGGCCGTATGTTCCTTTCCTTTACGCTCATCCCAGTTCTTCAAGATAACGAAATAGGTGCCGGAATTACTCTGTTCCCCGCCTCCCATGACAGAGAAGCCGGATATGCCGATATAATTTTTCACTTCGGGATAGCTGTTGAGGATTTCATTGATCTCACGTCCGACAGCTTCTGTACGTTCCAGACTTGAAGCAGGCGGCAATTGCACCACAGCAAGGAAATACCCGTCATCTTCTTCGGGAATAAAGGTACTGGGCCACTTCATAAACAGGATCACAGCGAGTGCCGTAAACCCGGCATAAGACAACAGTGCAGCAGCAGGACGCCGGAGCAACCAACCCACGGTTTTATCATATATTCCTTGAGTCTTGTCGTACACAAAGTTGAAGCCCCGGAAAAGTGGCGATTGTGCAGGTTTTGTAGGCTGTAATATCAAGGCACACAATGCCGGAGTCAGTGTCAGCGAGTTGAAACCGCTTAGCACAGTGCTGGCAGCAATAGTCAGTGCAAACTGCTTATAAAGCTGTCCGGAGATACCGCTGACGAGCATTGTCGGAATAAATACGGCAAGCAATACCAGCACTACGCCCACAATCGGACCGGTGATCTCTCCCATCGCCTGAATGACCGCCTGCCGGGCACTGTACTGCCCCGTATCAAGCAAACGTGTGGAGTTTTCCACTACCACAATGGCGTCATCCACCACAATGGCCACGGCAAGTATCAGTCCGAACAGCGTCAGTGTATTGATGGAGAATCCGAAGAGCGCCATCACTGCCAGAGTACCGATAAGTGATACGGGAATGGTGATACACGGAATGATAACCGCCCGCCAATTCTGTAGGAAAAGGAAGATGACAAGTACCACAAGCAGGGTTGTTTCCAAGAAAGTTACCAGCACTTCGTCTACTGAAGCGTGGATGACGTCCGTCGTATCCAGGGTTACACTGTAATGGATGCCGCTGGGGAACGATTCTGACAGTTCCTGCATCTTCTCTTTCACACCTTTGGATACATCCAGCGAATTGGAACCCGGTTGTTGATAGATGGCAATGGCGGCGGTAGGTTGCCCGTTCAGTCGGGATACGACACTATAGGATGCGGAGCCAAGGTCTATGTGAGCCACATCACGGAGGCGAAGCACTCTCCCGCCCGCTTCTGTTCGCAAGATGATATTGCCGAACTCTTCGGGAGACGAAAGTCGCCCTTTCACTGTCAGACTGTATTGATAGGCAGGGGCATTGCTGCCGGAAGAGACATTGCTAATGTTGGTGTTACCCGGAGTTGGATTTCCCGGCAGAGGTTGTCCCACAGCTCCGGCACTGACTTCTACATTTTGTGATTGAATGGCCTGGTAAACATCGGCTGCCGAAAGATTACGGATACGCAGTGCTGCCGGGTCCAGCCAGATACGCATGGAGTAGTCTCCCGCTCCCATCACATTGACAGCGCCTACGCCCGGCACGCGTGTCAACTGGTCGGTAAGGTTCAGGGTGGCGTAGTTGCTGAGGTATAGTCCGTCATATTCCTTGTTTTCGGAAGTCATGGTGAGGAACATCACAATGTTCGACGACTGCTTTTGAACGGTTACTCCCTGTACCACTACCGGGGTTGGCAATGAAGCCTGTGCTACGCTGACACGGTTTTGGACTTGTACGGTTGCCATGTCGATATCTGTTCCGACGGCAAAAGTAATGGTGAGTGAATAGGCACCCGATGAGGAGGAATTGGAGGACATATAAAGCATGCCTTCCACTCCGTTTACTTGCTGCTCGATGGGTATACCCACGGTTTGGGCTACTGTCTGCGCGTTGGCACCCGGATAGACGGCGCTGACCTGAACGGTAGGCGGCGTAATGTCCGGATACTGCGCAATGGGGAGTATGCCCAGTGTGACCAGTCCCGCCACCACGATCAGCAGCGCAAGCACGGTAGCAAAGATAGGACGGTTTATGAAGAATTTTGAGAACATGAGCTTAGTATTTAGTTATTTACGATTGGTCATTTGTTGATGGGCTTCACTTTCATTCCTTCCCGCACTTTCATCAGTGCCCGGGTGACGTAGCGTTCCTGTGGCGAGAGTCCGCCGGTTATTTGCCGCAGACTGTCGTCTATCAATTGTCCCACCTCGATGTGGCGATAGCGCACCCTATCGGAATCGTTCACTACATACACATATTTTCCCAATTGATCGGTACCGATGGACGCGTCCGGTATCAGTATTGCTTGCGATTCTTTGCCGTATGGCAAGGTGATGCTGACATAAAGTCCGCTTTTCAGTAAACCTTTCGGGTTGTCCAGGCGGGCACGCAGATTCAGAGTTCCGGTGCTCAGGTCTACATTTGGTGCGAAGTAATCGAGTGTGGCAGGATATGGTTGTATACCGTCTTCCCCCAGGTTAACAGTGATTTGCCGGGGCAGTGTATCTTTCTGTTGTGCGGTTCCTTGTTGCATCAGCATGGCAAGCCACTGGTTATCAGTGATATTGAAGTATGTGTATAGCAGGTCATCTTTATAGATCGTGGCAAGGGTGACAGGTTGCAGACTTCCCCCTACATAACTGCCCACATCTACTTGATTCCGGCTGACAGTCCCATCAAACGGCGCCCGGACTGTGCAGTAGCCCAGATTTGTGCGTGCCGTATTCAGTGCAGCTTCGGCGTTGCTGACTGCCGCTTGTGAAGTGACAACATTCGATTTCGACTGTAACACCTGTATCTGGCTTACGGCATCGCTTTTCACAGCTTCCAGCATACGGGCATAGTTGTTCCGGGCATATTCCAGATTGGCTCGGGCAGTGTTTAGTTCCGCTTCCGCCTGTTCTACATTGTCCTGGTAAATAGTGGGTTCGATGACGAACAGCACCTGCCCTTTCCGAACTCTGCTTCCCGGAGCATAGGCGATGGTTTGCAGGGTTCCGTTCACCCGTGCCACCAGGTCGACGGTCTTTTCCGAACTCAGATAGCCCGGATACTCTTTAGTCAGTGTGATGTCTTTCACCACCGGGCTGGCTACGCTTATCTCCGGAACGGGCATCGTTCCACGCGCTGCTTCTTTTTTGTCCCCACATCCCGCCAGCAACGGAATCAGCGTGAGGATGATGTACATTTCATTTTTCATATATGGTTATGGTTTAGGAATTATTACTCAGTTCTCTGTATATCCTCCTCCCAGTGCCTGGTACAATGACACCAGATATAGCAGTGAGCTACCCTCCGCCTGCGTCAACTGGTTTTCGTACGTCAGTAGCGAACGGAGTGCATCCAGTACATTCTGGAAAGGGCTAAGTCCCTGTTTATAAAGCTCCAGGGAGAGTTTCAGTGTCTCTTGTCCCTGATTTCGTACTTCCCGGAGGGCGACAATCTGCTTGATGGAATTCCGGTAATTATTCATTGCATTATCCGTTTCCTGCACAGCGGTGAGCACGGTTTCGTTGAAGTTATGCACTGCTTCGTCCAGTTGTGCACGTGCCTGTTTGGTGGCATTCACCAGTTTTGTTCCGTTGAAGAGTGTCCAACTGAGGGTTGGGGCAATTTCAAATGTCATGCTTTTCCGTCGGGTCAGGTCTTTCAGATCACGAGCGGCATATCCTACAGATCCTTTCAGGAATACTTGTGGCAGCCAGTCGCTTTTGCTGGCTCCCAATAGTGCGGCTTGTGCATTAACTAGTCTTTCGGCCTGTCGCACATCCGGACGGCGGAGTAATAAATCGGCAGGTAATCCTATTCCAATGGGTTCCATGTAGTCGGGCAATTTCCCGATTCTTTCCAATGTGGGGCGTATCTCCTGCGGATAAGTTCCCAGCAGAATAGCCAGCGAGTTGATGTATTGGCTGATTCCAGATTCCAGTTGTGGAACAGATGCTTTGGTGCTGAAATACACTGATTTAGCCTGTGCTACATCCAGTTTCGATACAAGTCCCGTGTTGTAGCGTACTTCGGTTATATTGAGTACTTCCTCCTGAGTCCGGCAGTTGTGCATCACTACCTGCAATTCCTGTTGCAGTTCCCGAAGGTTGATGTAGGCAGAAGCGACTTGTGCACAGAGGGATACCTGTACGGAGATATACTCTTCACGGCTGGCTTGGAATGTTTCCCGTTGCGCCTTTACCCGTTGCCAGATGCTTCCGAATATATCCAGTTCCCAACTAGCGTTGAGTGACGCATCATAATAATGTGTGATGGATTGGGGTAATTCGGTGGTGTTACCACTACTTTGCTGGCGGAGCCATCCGCCATTTAAAGTAATAGAAGGGAAAAAATTACTGCGCTCCATCCGCAGGCTGGCACGCGCCTGTTCCATGCGGTCTATAGCGGCAAGTACGGAATAGTTTTCGCCGGATGCTACGCTGATAAGCGAGTCCAGTACCGGGTCATTGAATGCTTTCCACCACTGGTCGTCTACCGGTAATATCTGTCCGCTGAATATGTTATCATCTGCAGATGCCGTGGTAGAATTAGCGATTCCTGTGGTAGTAGGGACCGTTTTAGAGTTCGGAACCACCGTATTCCCCCAGTTTCGGGGCAACGGTTTTTCCAGATAACGGTTGCCATTCTGTGCCGTGAGGGCAGAACATAGGCACGATAAGAGCAGCATGCTGCTCCAAGCTTTAATCTTCATAGGTTTAGGTTGTTTTTTGTGATACAGGGTTCATAACAACCTGGGGCTTCATTTGTTTAGAAATGAAATTAAAGATTACTGATAGACTTTCGTTAGCTTTTTGATAATCAATAGATTGTATTTACCGATCATTTACCGCAGAATGTAAAAGCATTTACTTCAGGATGTAACGACCTTTACCGCCTATTGTAACGGTTTTTACCTCGGTATGTAACGACCTTTACTTCGGCATGTAAATGGAGTTACTGCGCGGGGGTAACAAAGTTACCATTTGGGGTAAACAGAATTTTCATGAGAGGAAACGACTGTGTACTTTATTTCTCCTACCGGAAAAATACTTTTTCCCAATAGGAGAAAAATAATTTAGTAATAGCTGATAATAAAATGGCAGATAATTATCATATAAAGAAATCGCCCCTGCAAGCAATTGGATGTTGCTTGCAGGGGCGTCTTTTCCTATATATACGCTGCCGAATATTATTCCGCAGTCTTCCTTCTTCTCGTTGGCTTTTCCTTTACCTCTTCCTTGTGTTCAAGGGTTACACCTGCCAATTCCGGGTCAATCATGATACGTCCGCAATATTCGCAAACGATGATTTTCTTACGAGAACGGATATCCAGTTGTCTCTGGGGCGGGATTTTGTTGAAGCAACCACCACAAGCATCACGCTGTACATATACGATACCCAATCCATTGCGAGAGTTCTTACGGATACGCTTGAAAGACTGAAGCAAGCGCGGTTCAATCTTGGTTTCAAGCTCTTTGGCTTTGTCTCTCAGCTTTTCTTCTTCCTGCTTGGTTTCAGAGATGATTTCGTCCAGTTCGTTCTTCTTGACGTCCAAGTCTTTCTGTCTTTCTTCCAAGGCTTCTGTGCTCTTTGCAGCTTCAGCAGATTTCTCTTGTTCCTGTGCAGCAAACTCTTTGATTCGTTTATCGCAAAGCTCCATTTCCAGAGTCTGGAATTCGATTTCTTTGCTCAAGAAGTCGTACTCACGGTTGTTGCGTACATTCTCCTGTTGTTCTTTGTATTTTGCGATAGAAGCTTTTGAAGTTTCAATCTCCACTTTCTTGGTAGCGATAGCGGATTTTAGTTCGGCTATTTCTGCCTTAATTCTGTCGATACGAGTGCTCAGACCGGCGATTTCATCTTCCAAGTCCTGTACTTCCAGCGGAAGTTCACCTCTTAAAGTCTTGATTTCATCAATCTTAGACAACATAGTCTGCAACTGGAACAGGGCTTTCAACTTCTGTTCCACGGTCAATTCCTGAGGATCTTTTTTTGCTTCTTTAGCCATTTTACTTATAAATATTTTATGGGGTTGGTATTCACTTTGCACTGTTGCAGCGCAAGGTTAGGAAACAACTCCCGGATTATTGTATAGAATATTTCTTTTGTATATTGCTCGCTTTCGTAATGTCCTATCTCTGCCAGCAGAATGTCCGTATCGTGTCCGAAGTAATCGTGATACTTGATTTCCCCGGTGATGAACACGTCTGCACCGTTGCGTATGGCAAGCGGCATCAGGAATGCTCCGGCTCCTCCACACAGTGCCACGGTCTGTATTTCACGCCCGGTCAGTTTATTATGCTTCAGGCAGCCCACTTCAAAGATTTTCTTGACGCGTTTCAGGAACTCCAACTCCGTTTCCGGTGTATCCAATTCGCCGATAACTCCTGCCCCAGCCTGTGTCCAGCTATTCTGCAAAGGATATAAGTCGAATGCAGGTTCCTCATACGGATGGGCACTCAGTAGAGCTTTGATAACTTCCGATTTCTTGTAGGCAGGCAATACGGTTTCTATCCGCACTTCCTTTTCCGTATGCAATTCTCCGATACTTCCACAGAACGGGTGGCTACCCTCTTGGGCGCGGAAAGTTCCCTCTCCTTCTACATTGTAGCTGCATGCGTCGTAGTTTCCTATGCAACCGCATCCGGCTGCAAACAAGGCCTTGCGTACATCTTCCGCCTGTGCTGTGGGTACAAAAGTCACCAATTTTACCAAGGCATTCTCTTTGGCTTCCAGCACGCGTACATTACTCAATCCTATTTTCTCGGCAATCTTGAAGTTCACCCCTCCCGGAGCATTATCCAGGTTGGTATGTGCTGAGTAGATCACGATATCATTCTTGATTGCTTTCATGATACAACGCTCTACATAGTCCCTGCCCGTGATGGATTTATACCCTTTGAATATCAGTGGATGATGGGATATGACAAGATTGTACCCTAACGCAATCGCCTCGTCCAGCACGGCTTCAGTAACGTCAAGACACAACAAAGCCCCTGTTGCTTCCGCTTCTGTCAATCCGATTTGCAAGCCGGCATTATCAAATCCGTCTTGCAATGGCAGAGGCGCGAACCGTTCAAGGGCGCTTACTATCTCCTTAATTCTCATTATGTGAATAGAAAATTTCGGTGCAAATATAGTAAAAATGCACTGAATAACTGTTTGTTTTACTCTTTTTTTATATATTTGTTCAGATAATTGTAAAACTCTATACCATGAAAGCATTACTTTTCTCGTTTTTCACTTTATTATGCATTCTTTTCTCGTGCCAATCCTCACCCAAAGCCCAGGATGGCGGTGAAGAGGATGCACAAGAGGAATTTGTGGATACTACTCCGAAGGCTACAGCTATCTTTTGGATAGATAAACATAAGGAAATGCCCGGACAACCGTCAAAGAGACCGGGTGCGGTACGTACGGTGAAAGCCAAAGTCAATATCCATTTGGCAGGGCGTATAGAAGTACTTTCGTATGTGAAACCACAGAAAGGATATATAAAAAGTTATATAAATCGCCGTCTTGAGACGTTCAGGGTAAGGAAAGTGTTGATGGACAGTGCTTATATAAAACCCGGCGTACAGTATGTACAGTTGCGTTATACTCCTGAAAAAGTAGAGCACTAACGGCTTTTCTTCTTTTCCTTTTTCTCTACCATTACCTGCAATAGTTTTCCGTTGGAATCGAACGACTTACGTGATGCCAACGAGATGGTAATCATTAGCGAAAGCATGGATGCCGTGAAGGTTATCACCATAATCATCATCTGATATTTAATGGCGACATTCGGGCTACTACCTCCCAGGATTTGTCCGATCATTGTGCCGGGCAGTGCCACTAGGCCCATAACGGCAATATTGGCAATTAACGGACTAAAGGACTTTATGATAGCCTGTTTGATAAAAGGCGCCTGTGCTTCTGCCCTTGTGGCACCATTGCCAAGCAGATAGCGATACAATTGCTGTTCCCGTTTCAATCCGCTGTAATAGGCATTCAGTGCAACGACATTGCTGGATAACATATTTCCCATCAGGATACCGAATATCGGAATGAAATACTGGGCACTGAACACATTTTCCAGCCGTAATACGATGGCAATGAAGTACATGCCGATGCAGACAACACTGCATAAAAAACCGATGGAGATAGGAATGAACAGTATTTTCCGTTTCAGTTGGGTGCGTGCCAGGGCGGTTTGTGCGGCGACGAATATCATAATAATCACCCACAGAAAGTTGATCCACGGGTTATTCCAAAGAAACAAGTATTTCAGGTAGATACCGATAAAGAAAAGTTGTACAATCATCCGTGCGATACCAATCACGGTAACCCACAATAGCCCTGTCTTGAACTTCCACAAGTAGAACAGCGGAATAAGCAACAGTAGTAATCCGATGGCTAAACTGGTATATGATATGTCGATAGTTCCCACTTTATTAATTTCTTAGTTATAGTGTTATCATCTGGTTGCATCCTTGTGCAAATCCCTGGTCGTGAGAGACGGCAAGGATGGCACTTCCCTCCCTCATTCGTTTCCGGAAGAAAGCAAGTACTCTATCCGTAGAGTCCGAATCCAGTGCGGAAGTCGGTTCATCCACAATCAGCAGCGGCTTTTGCATCAGGGTGGCTACGGCAATCATGATACGTTGCCGCTGTCCTCCGGAGATCTCATTCACACGTTTATCGTACAATTCCTCTTCCAGCCCCAATTCATCGAAACAGGCAAATAGTTTGTCCAGTGAAAAGGGAGTATTCCGATTTGCTTTCAGATTGAAAGGGAGTTGCACCATTTCCTTCACCCATTCCGATGGAAGCGCCAGTTCTTGCGGTATCCATGCCACTTGCCTGCGAATTTGGTCGATAGTTCCTTTTTCCAGTAAAATGCCGTTAACGGTGATGCTTCCTGCTTTGAGGGGTACAAATCCTAAAATAGCATTCAGCAAGGAGGTTTTTCCTCGCCCCGATTGTCCAGAAATGCAGGCGATTTCCCCTTCGTGCAGTTGTAAGCAAAAACCGGAAAAAAGTGTATCTGCTCCGAAAGCGATACATGCGTTGTCTATCTGAAGTATAGTCTTGGTTCCCATTTGAAAGCAAATATAGAAAGGAATTCTGAAAAAACGGCGGATTTTTGGCTGAAATCAGTATCTTTAAATAAGATAAGCTGCATTTTTGCATAACATTTTCATGCAAGCATGAAAGTTCTGCACTCAATTTGCATTATCTTTGCTATCAGTTTTTAATAAAAGTGAGAATTATGATACAGAACGAACGTGCAAGCCGCCACGAACATGTGTTGGACGTAGCAAGGCAGATGATGACTGCTGCCCGTACCGCTCCGAAAGGAAAAGGTGTAGATATAATTGAAATAGCCATGGTCACCGGAGACGATTTAAAAGTATTGTCGGACAAGATGGTTGCTATGGTGGAAGAACACGGAATGAAGTTCTTTTTGCGGGATGCCGCCAACATTTTGCAGGCTGAATGTGTAATTATAATAGGTACGCGCGAGCAGGTGCAAGGATTGAATTGCGGCCATTGTGGTTACCCCACTTGTGCGGGACGCCCTGAAGGTGTGCCTTGTGCCGTGAATTCGGTCGATGTAGGTATAGCTATCGGTTCGGCTTGTGCCACGGCAGCCGATTTGCGTGTGGATACCCGTGTGATGTTCTCTGCCGGACTTGCTGCACAGCAATTGGAGTGGTTGCCGGGATGCAGATCCGTGTATGCTATTCCGGTCAGTGCTTCGACCAAGAATCCGTTCTTTGACCGCAAGCCGAAAGAAGAAAAGAAAGAATGATAAATATGAGTGATACATTCAATGCTGTTTTACCTGCCGAATGGGCGCCGCAAAGCGGAATACAGCTGACTTGGCCCCATGCCGGAACTGACTGGGCGCATATGCTTACGGAGGTACAAGCCTGTTTTGCCGCTATCGCACGCGAAATAGCCCAACGGGAATTGCTTCTGATCGTAACTCCCGAACCGGAGGAGGTCAAAAAGCAGATTTCAGCTACCGTCAATATGCAGAATGTCCGTTTCATGGAGTGTGAAACGAATGATACTTGGGCGCGTGATCATGGTGCAATTACCATGTTGGATTCAGAAGGCGCTTCGCTTCTTGATTTCATGTTCAATGGCTGGGGGCTGAAATTCGCTTCAGATAAAGACAATCTGATTACCCGTCAGGCTGTGGAATCCGGTTTCCTGAATGGGCGGTATGTTAATCGTCTGGGCTTTATTCTGGAAGGCGGTTCTATTGAGAGCGACGGTTTGGGAACATTGCTCACCACGTCCGAGTGTTTGCTTTCTCCCAATCGTAACGGACAGATGAGCCGCGATGAAATCGAAGACTATCTCTGTTCTGTATTTCATCTGAAACAGGTACTTTGGCTCGATCATGGGTATTTGGCAGGAGATGATACGGATAGTCATGTCGATACGCTCGCTCGTCTTTGCTCACCGGATACTATTGCCTATGTGCAATGCACCGATACGCAGGATGAACATTACGAAGCTCTACATCAAATGGAAGAGCAACTGAAAACCTTCCGTACTTTGAATGGAAACCCCTATCGTCTGTTGGCATTGCCTATGGTAGACAAAATTGAGGAAGAGGGCGAACGCCTCCCCGCAACGTATGCCAATTTCTTGATAATGAATGATGCAGTGCTTTATCCTACTTATCGTCAGCCGGAGAATGACCAACGTGCTAAAGAAGTCTTGCAGGAAGCGTTCCCGGAATATGAGATTGTAGGCATTGATTGCCGGGCACTGATCAAGCAGCATGGATCACTCCATTGTGTTACGATGCAGTACCCTGCCGGTGTATTGAAATAAAATTAGAAAGATATGAGAAAAATAAAAGTCGGAATTATTCAGCAAGCCAATACAGCAGATCTTCGTACGAACCTGATGAACCTGGCTAAAAGCATAGAAGCCTGTGCTGCACATGGTGCGCAACTGGTTGTATTACAAGAACTGCACAACTCTCTGTATTTCTGTCAGACTGAAAACACGCAACTGTTTGATCTGGCGGAAACCATTCCCGGCCCTTCCACCGGATTTTATTCCGAACTGGCCGCTGCCAATAAGATCGTATTGGTAACCTCCCTATTTGAGAAACGTGCCCCGGGACTCTATCATAATACCGCCGTTGTTTTTGACCGTGACGGAAGCATTGCCGGAAAATATCGCAAGATGCATATCCCCGACGATCCGGCCTATTATGAAAAGTTCTACTTCACCCCTGGAGATATAGGTTTCGAACCTATCCAAACCTCTCTCGGAAAGTTGGGTGTACTTGTTTGCTGGGATCAGTGGTATCCTGAAGCTGCCCGTCTGATGGCATTGAAAGGTGCCGAATTATTAATCTACCCCACCGCCATTGGCTGGGAAAGCAGTGACGCCGATGATGAAAAGGCACGTCAGCTCAACGCCTGGATTATCTCCCAGCGTGCCCATGCCGTAGCCAACGGACTTCCCGTTATCTCCGTTAACCGTGTCGGTCACGAACCCGATCCATCCATGCAGACGAATGGCATCCAATTCTGGGGAAATAGTTTTGTAGCAGGTCCGCAAGGAGAATTCCTTGCACAAGCCGGAAACGACCGTCCGGAAAATATAGTAGTGGAAATAGATATGGATCGTTCGGAAAATGTACGCCGTTGGTGGCCTTTCCTACGCGATCGCCGTATCGACGAATACGGTGGATTGACGAAACGCTTCCTCGATTAAAATGCAATTTGGTAAAAGCGCAGTTTGATAAAACGTTAACGGAACGTGATTCTCCTGTTCATTATAAAATTCACGCCTCCGTAGATAAATAGTCCCAGGAACTGAGCCAAGTATTCATCACAATTCAGTGCCTCGACCAACACTACCAGAAATAGGAATTGCGCCAGGTACGCCATTCCGAAAGCGATAGAAAAGAGCAACACCTGCCTCCAGGTGTTGCTCTTCTTTTCTTTATCATCCAAAGGAAATATCCAGTGCTTGCACCAGATAAAATTATGAGTCTGTGCAATGACGTAAGCAGTTATGTTAGAGAGCATATAGTCGATGTCCAGTTCGTCCATCATCAGCCAGATGACTGCTGCTATAATCAGGGCATTCAGCGTACCGATTACCGCAAAACGGAAGATGCGTCTCGACTCTCTCACAACAAACTAACCTACTCTTATTCTTTGATATCTACGATCAGATTCAGCTCGTCCAACTGAGATGGATCAAGTGCCGCAGGAGCATCCAGCATCACGTCACGTCCACTGTTATTCTTCGGGAATGCGATGCAGTCACGAATACTGTCCAATCCGGCAAAGAGAGATACCCAACGATCAAGCCCGTATGCCAGACCACCATGAGGAGGTGCACCGTATTTGAATGCATTCATCAGGAATCCGAATTGTTCTTCTGCTTTTTCGGGAGTGAATCCCAAGATTTCGAACATCTTTGCCTGCAACTTCGGATCGTGGATACGGATTGAACCGCCACCAACTTCCACACCGTTGATTACCATATCATAAGCATCGGCACGTACTGCTGCCGGATCAGTGTCCAGTAAGGCTATATCTTCATCCTTCGGATGGGTGAACGGATGGTGCATAGCCATCAAGCGGTTTTCTTGCTCGCTCCATTCAAACATCGGGAAGTCTACAACCCACAGGCATGCGAATGTATTCTTATCACGCAATCCCAGTTGGCTACCCATTTCCAAGCGAAGCTCGCAAAGCTGCTTGCGCGTCTTCATGGTGTCGTCACCGCTCAAAATCAGAATTAAGTCACCCGGTTTGGCACCGAAAGCTTCTTTCACCTGTTGCAGTACTTCCTGTGTATAGAATTTGTCAACGCTCGATTTTACACTTCCGTCTTCTTCTATACGGGCGTAAACCATACCTTTTGCACCAATCTGCGGTCTCTTCACAAATTCCGTCAGTGCATCCAGCTGTTTGCGGGTGTAGTGTGCAGCACCTTCGGCACAGATACCACCGATGTATTCGGCGCTATCAAATACAGAGAAGCCATGACCTTTCAGTATATCCATCAGCTCTACGAACTTCATGCCGAAACGCAAGTCGGGTTTGTCGCTACCATAATATTTCATGGCATCCGCCCATGCCATACGCTGGAACTGACCTTCCAATTCCACACCGCGGATTTCTTTGAACAGATATTTCGTCATACCTTCAAACAGGTTGATGATGTCGTCCTGTTCCACGAAAGACATTTCACAGTCTATCTGAGTAAATTCCGGCTGACGGTCGGCACGAAGGTCCTCGTCACGGAAGCACTTGGCAATCTGAAAGTAACGGTCGAAACCGGATACCATCAGCAATTGCTTCAAGGTCTGCGGGCTTTGCGGCAAAGCGTAGAACTGTCCCGGATTCATGCGTGAGGGTACCACGAAGTCACGTGCACCTTCCGGAGTAGAGCCTACCAGTACAGGAGTTTCCACTTCGATGAAACCCTGGCTGTCCAGGTAGCGGCGTACCTCAATGGTCATTCTATGGCGGAGTTCCAGATTTCTGCGTACCGACGGACGGCGCAAATCCAGATAACGGTATTTCATGCGGATATCGTCGCCACCATCCGTATTATCTTCGATGGTGAACGGAGGTGTCAGGGCTGCATTCAGCACATTCAGTTCCGATACGATGATTTCAATATCTCCGGTCGGGATATTAGCATTCTTGCTGAAGCGTTCGTTCACCGTTCCTGTAATCTGAATGACGAATTCGCGTCCCAGGCGGTTGGCGTTCTCGCAAAGTGCGGCGTCTACCTCTTCGTTGAAAACTAACTGGGTGATACCGTAACGGTCGCGGAGGTCAATGAATGTCATGCCTCCCATTTTGCGGCTGCGCTGCACCCAACCTGCCAGCGTTACTTGCTTATTGACATCGGAGATACGAAGTTCTCCGCAGGTGTGTGATCTAAACATCTTTATATTTACAATTTACAATTTACAATTTACAATTTGGCTGCGCTGTCGGGCACACGCTTAATTGCTAATGACGCGCAAAAATACAGATTTATTTTATAAAAAACTCAGATTTTCGTTAACTTCTTAATCTGCTCTTTGCTCTTATCCAATATCATCTTGTTCTTATGCACAATCTCCTCATTGATCTGCTTCAGGCCATTTATATAATCCTGTGCCCGTTGCAATACATTCGAAGAGTCTTTTTCGGCATACCGGGGGATGATTACCTGCAATCCTTCTTTGATTACTTTCACGTCAATGTTTTCCCCCATCATCATGGGATCCCCGTCAAAGTGCACTACCCCCGGTTTTGTACGGTGGATGCGCAGTGTCTGGCAGCGGAAAGTTTTGATGCGGCTATTTTGATCTATAGTTTTATTAAATAGTTGGAAAGACAGGGAGGGCACATCCAGCACCGTGAAAGGCTCAAGGATGGTCACGTCCAGTAATCCGTCCGTCAGCATGGCCTGTGGAGCTATATACGCATTGTTTCCGTATTGCGAAGCGTTGCCGCAGGCTATCAGGAAAGCCTTATACTTTAAGGTACCGTCTTCCGTTTCCAGTTCGTAAGTTTCGGGCTGATACTTCAGGCTCTCCAGTAGAGTCTTTTCTAAATAGGTAAGAGGTCCTCTCCTGCCCGCCTTTGCAAACTTCAGGCTGACAAAAGCATCGAAACCCACACCGCAGGTACAGAAGAAAGGTACTTCATTGATTTTTCCGTAATCGATGACGTCTATAATTCCTTCGTTGATGATTTCTATCGCCTTTTTAGGCTCCATCGAAATTTGCAGGTGGCGTGCAAGTCCGTTTCCCGAGCCACACGGAATGATGCCCAATGCAGTTTTTGTATGCACCAGCGAACGGGCTATTTCGTTGATTGTACCGTCACCGCCAATAGCCACTACAGCATGCACATTTTCCTTTGCTTTTTGTGCAGCAATTTCAACAGCATGTCCGGCATATTCGGTATAGATTACCTCTTGAACATACTTTGCCTTATCCAGCTTTTCATCGAGCAAATGGAGGATTTGCTCTTTGCTCTGCGTACCGGATTTCGGATTTATAATGAATGATATTTTCTTTTTTTCTTTGTCCATGCAAGGGTTGTTTCACTATGCAATTTTATAAATGGCAAAAGTAATACAAATACTTGAATTTTTAACCATAGAGTAGGCTTTAATCCATAGGCAAATATATTTTTTAGTAAAAAAAGAACAGATAAGCACATATTTTGCTATCTTTGCCCCCTGTTTTCAAAAGGCTTGTAACTAAGAGTTAAATATTTCATATTATATAATAAACATTTCATGGGATTACTACAAGACAAATTGGCGAAATACGACCTGCCACAGCAATATATGGCAATGGGCGTATACCCCTATTTCCGCACAATTGACAGCCATCAGGATACTGAGGTGTTGATGGATGGTAAAAAAGTCCTGATGTTCGGTTCGAATGCTTATACGGGACTGACTTACGATAAAAGAATAATAGAAGCCGCAAAAGCTGCCACAGATAAATACGGTACAGGTTGTGCAGGTTCCCGTTTATTAAATGGAACTCTTGATATACACGTAGAGTTGGAAAAAGAACTGGCTGAGTTTGTCGGAAAAGACGATGCACTCTGTTTTTCCACCGGATTTACTGTAAATGAGGGTGTTATTCCGCAATTGACGGGACGTAACGATTACATTATCTGTGACGATCGCGTGCATGCTTCCATCGTAGATGGCCGCCGCCTCTCCTTCTCAACTCAATTGAAGTACAAACATAACGATATGGCCGATCTGGAAAAAGAACTCCAGAAATGTGAGCCAGATGCTATCAAACTGATCGTGGTGGATAGTGTTTTCTCTATGGAAGGCGACCTTGCCAATCTCCCCGAAATCGTACGTTTGAAGAAGAAATACAATGCCAGCATCATGGTGGACGAAGCACACGGATTGGGTGTATTCGGAAAACAGGGACGTGGTGTTTGCGATCATTTCGGTGTGACGGATGATATCGACCTGATTATGGGTACGTTCAGCAAGTCACTGGCTTCTATCGGTGGATTTGTTGCCGGAGATGCTTCGGTAATCAACTGGTTGCGCCACAATGCCCGTTCTTATATATTCCAGGCAAGTAACACGCCTGCTGCTACTGCTGCTGCCCGTGAAGCTCTTCACATCATTATGAACGAACCGGAGCGTCAGCAACGTTTGTGGGACATCACCAACTATGCATTGAAGAAATTCCGTGATGCCGGTTTCGAAATCGGTGAAACTGAATCTCCTATCATTCCGTTGTATGTGCGTGATGCGGAAAAGACATTTATTGTAACTAAGATGGCGTTTGACGAAGGCATCTTCATCAATCCGGTTATTCCGCCCGCTTGTGCACCGCAAGATACGCTGGTACGCGTAGCATTGATGGCTACTCACACCAAAGAGCAGGTAGACTATGCTGTCGAGAAGTTGACGAAATGTTTCCGTGAACTCGGAGTGATTGAATAAGGATTTTCCTAAAATCAGATAAAATGAAAAGAGACTGTCTTTATAAAGGCGGTCTTTTTTTTGTGTATCTTTGCCATCTGAAAATATTAACTTAATACTAAGACACAAATGTCTAATACCCCCTCAGCAGCATTTCCGGATACCAAGGCGCATTACGATCTTCTGGACGGACTTCGTGGTGTAGCGGCTCTTATGGTAATATGGTATCATATATTCGAAGGCTATGCTTTTGCAAGCGATACTATGATTACAACGTTCAATCATGGATATTTGGCCGTGGATTTTTTCTTTATCCTTTCAGGTTTCGTTATCGGCTATGCCTATGACGACCGTTGGGGTAAGAGTCTCACAATGAAAGATTTCTTTAAGCGCCGTTTGATACGTCTTCATCCTATGGTGATAATGGGGGCTGTTCTGGGTGCTATTACATACTGTATTCAAGGTTCCGTGCAATGGGATGGAACGCATATCGGCATCTCCATGATAATGCTGTCCTTGCTTTGTACGATATTCTTTATTCCCGCAATGCCGGGCGTAGGTTATGAAGTGCGTGGCAACGGTGAGATGTTTCCATTGAACGGGCCTTGCTGGTCATTGTTCTTTGAATATATAGGTAATATTCTTTATGCTTTGTTTATTCGTCGCTTATCTAATAAGGCGCTGACTGTGCTCGTTGTATTGTTGGGAGTGGCATTGGCGCTATTTGCGGTCTTCGATGTTTCCGGTTATGGAAATATAGGTGTAGGATGGACATTGGACGGTGTAAACTTTGGCGGTGGGTTGTTGAGAATGCTGTTCCCGTTTTCTGTGGGGATGCTTATGTCGCGTAACTTCAAGCCTATGAAGGTGAAAGGCGCGTTCTGGATATGTACCATTGTATTGATTGCTTTGTTCTCAGTACCCTATCTGGAAGGTGCGGAGCCGATTTGCACAAATGGCCTTTATGAAGCATTTTGTATTATCGTAGCTTTCCCAGTCCTTGTATGGATAGGAGCATCGGGAACTACTACGGATAAAAAGTCAACTCAATTATGTAAGTTTCTGGGAGATATCTCTTATCCGATTTATGTGATACATTATCCGTTCATGTATCTGTTCTATGCATGGTTGATTAAAAATCAACTCTTTACTTTAGAGCAGACCTGGCAGGTTGCCTTATGTGTTTATGCATGGAATATATTACTGGCCTATTTGTGTTTGAAGTGGTATGACGAACCCATACGAAAATACTTGGCTAAACGTTTCTTGAAGAAAAAATGATAGTTTACAACAGGGTTGAGGGGTGTTTCTGAAAAGAAGCGCCTTTTTCTGATATAATAAGATTGGGCAAAGACGGATTTCGCAGGATTTCAGCTCTAATTTTAATATTCGGATTCATATTAGTTACAATATTGTTTATTTTGTTATCATCTTGCTTTGATATTGAAAGTTTTTTAGTATGTTTGTCGCATTATTAATGAAAAACACGTCTTTTCAATGAAAAAGCAAGATTTCCTGTTTATTATTCTGGTAGTGGTAGTCTTTCTACCCTTCTTTTTGAGTGACGCGGTTTATGACTGGTATAAGTCGTTCAATGCTGAACACGGCATGGTGATGAGCTTTCTGAAGTTTGCCATTCTGTCTTCGTTGGGCGAAGTGCTGGGATTACGAATCAGTGCGGGAGTGTACAACCGGAAGGGTTTCGGCATTATTCCGCGCATGGTGGTATGGGGTATACTCGGTATGGGTATCAATGCCGCTATGATTATCTTTTCAAAAGGTGTGCCGCAGTTCATGGAGTATATGGGAATGGCAAATGCTGCCGCAACGTTTACAAGTGAAGCGATATCTCTCGATAAGGTGCTGGTGGCGCTGGCCATATCGGTAACGATGAACACAATCTTTGCTCCGGTATTCATGACTTTCCATAAAATAACAGATACGCATATCTTGATGTGCGGCGGTTCTATTAAGAGTCTTGTCACTCCTATCCCGATGACAAAAATCATTACCGGACTGAACTGGAACGTTCAATGGAACTTTGTCTTTAAGAAGACAATCCCGTTCTTCTGGTATCCTGCACACACCATTACTTTCATGCTTCCGCCGGATATGCGCGTGTTGTTTGCGGCATTGCTGGGCATTGTGCTGGGAGTATTGCTGGCAGTGGCGGCACGGAAATAGTTTTTTTATTACCTTTGCTTCCTGCTAAACGAAAATAGATGTATGAAACTATATAGTAAGCAGGAAGCAATCGCACGTATGAATATGCTGGCAGGCTGTTCAAAGTCGTTTGTCTTTTTGATTGATTATTCGCAGGAACAGGTTTATATGGAAGAGACGGCAGAGGTCTCACCGGAGGAGTTGATATATAACCTGAATGGATTTACGAATGAAGCAGTTGTCGGTTTAACGGATGAATTGCTTCCGGAGAGTTTGCCGGAACAGATAGAATGGATCTCACAGCCTGTTTCTTTTCAGGAATACAGTCGTGCTTTCGAACATGTGAAAAAGAATATTCTTGCCGGAAACAGCTTTCTTACGAATTTAACTTGCCGGACTCCGGTACAAACCAATCTGACTTTAAAGGATATATATTGTAACTCCCGTGCTTTATATAAAGTATGGGTAAAGAATCGTTTTGTAGTTTTCTCTCCGGAGATTTTTGTTCGGATAAAGAAAGGTATTATCAGCTCTTATCCTATGAAAGGTACGATAGACGCTACCCTGCCCGATGCCATACAAACCTTGATGAGCGACGGGAAAGAAGCGGCGGAACATGCTACGATTGTGGATCTGATCAGGAATGATCTGAGTATTGTGGCATCTCATGTCCGGGTGGAGCGTTATCGCTATATAGATGTGTTGCAGACAAATCGTGGACCGATACTGCAGACCAGTTCGGAAATATGCGGTGAACTTCCAGAAGATTACAAACGGCAGTTAGGTGATATTCTTTTCAGTATGTTGCCTGCCGGTTCTATCACCGGTGCACCCAAAAAGAAGACGATGCAGATTATTCGTGAGGCTGAAGGATATGAACGGGGATTCTATACGGGAATAACCGGATATTTCGATGGAGACAGTCTGGATAGTGCCGTGATGATACGTTTTGTAGAGCAAGAGGCGGACGGAATGTATTTTAAAAGCGGTGGTGGCATTACTTTCAAGAGTGACGCCCACAGTGAATATGAAGAAATGAAACAGAAAATATATGTGCCGATTTATTGAAACGATACAAGTACGTGACGGTAAGTTGCAGAACCTTGCCCATCATAACCGTAGGATGAATGAGACGAGACAGGCGATTTTCGGAATGGCGAATCAACTGGATATTCTGGATTATACAGGGGATTGCCCTGAAAGCGGTTTTTATAAATGCCGGGTAGTTTATGGCAGAGAAGTATGTGAAGTGGCATTTTCCGCTTATACAATGAGGACTGTACGTTCACTCCGGTTGGTCGGTTCGGATACGATTGATTATAGTTACAAAAGTACGGACCGGAAGGAATTGGAAGCATTGTATGCCCTGCGCGATAACCAGGATGATGTGTTGATTGTCAGAAACAATCTTTTGACAGATACTTCCATTGCTAATGTGGCGTTAGAAAAAGAGGGAGTCTGGTATACACCGAGGACTCCCCTATTGAAAGGCACAAAACGTGCGTTGCTGTTGGAACAGGGGGTACTGACGGAATGTGATATTCCGTCAGATGAGATTTCCTCCTATTCACACATCGCTTTATTTAATGCGATGATTGATTTTCAGTCTCTGGTTCTGGAGATTAACCGGAATACGGTTATTCGTACTTGATACTATCTACCGGATTATTTCTTGCTGCCCGATAACTGTTCAGGCATACTGTGAGCAGGGTGATGCAGACAGTGAAGAACAATGGAAGCAGGAAATGAAGGATACCAATGCGTACATGGTAAGCAAATTGTTGCAGCCAATAATTCATCAGATAGCAGACCAAGGGTACAATGAGTAAAAACGCTATACCTATGTAGTAAAGGAACGGGCGATTGACAAGCCATAATATTTGCCCGAATGATGCACCGTGAATCTTCCGAATTCCTATTTCGCGTATACGTTGCTGGATAGCATAATGGGTGATGCCGAACAATCCGAACAGTGTGAGGAATAAACTGATTGATGCATACATCAGCAGGATGCGGGAAAAGTCGGTGACTTCCTGATTATTGGAGATCAGTACCTGATAAGGGTCTTCATAATTGAATGGAGTACCGGGGTATTTCTTCTCCCATAATCCGCGAAGATGATGGATAACTGCTGTGCGATCTTGTTCGTCAAACCGTAAGGTCAATGTGGTATAGCTATCTTGTGGCATTTCGTGCAGGATCATTCTCAGTGGAAACACATTGTTTGTGAGCGAATATTTCTTGAAATCTTTCATGACACCGATAATAGTACCTTTCTCACTCTTTTCGGGCACGTATTTAGAGACAGGTTGTCCCATCGGGTCTTCTCCTTCGGGCACAAGATAGCGAATGAAGGACTCGTTGATGATGACCGGCACAGAGGTACGGCGTAATAAATGGAATGTTTGTTTGGCATCCAGTAAGTCGAAATCGTATATATTCAGGAAGTCCGGACAGTTTTCATAAAGTTCAAGCATCAGAAGGTCATTCTTCTCACCATTTTGGCGGGGAACGGCCATACTCATGGTATAAAGGCCTGATTGGGAAGATACAACAGACTTCACTCCGGGGATGGATTTAATGTCTTCTATCCAAGTAGATAAAGGGGATTGCCGGGAGTCGCCGATTCCAAACTCAACGATTCCTTTGTAGCGGCTTCCCTCCTGTTCTATCAGGTCCATCTGGCTACGGATTATCATAAAAGCACTTAGCAGTCCGATAGAAATCATGAATTGTAGGGTGACCAGTGCTGCTACAATGCGCTGTTTCTTACGACCTGTAAAGAAGCTGTGGTAACGGCTTTCGGACAAGGTCTGTATCTTCCGGCTCATGTATTCTGCCGGAACAACGGATAGAATGATGACAAACAGCAAGATAACAGGGAATACCTGAACGGAGAAAAGATAGGAGAACGACAGATGCGCGGATATTGTTGCATTGAATACTGCTAACAGGTCGCTCATCAATAGAATGGATAACAAGAACGCTGTAATCACCATTAGGAAAGTATCGGCAAAGAGTTGCCAACGGATTTGACGGTGGCTTGCACCTAAAAGGCTTTCAATGTACAAGGTGCGTATTTGTTTCAATAAGCGTGAAAAACTGAGGTTGATATAGTTGAAGCAACCTATGAACAAGATTAATAAAGCGGATAGCAGGCCGATGCTTAACAGGGCCTTCTGCCGATGCTCGATACACTGGTTGCTATCTTGTGTGGTAGTGGTAAAATAGGATTCCTGTAAAGTCTGGGTACGATAATACCCTTTGCCTAATAAAGTAGGAAGCTCGGTTGTCTCGAAGCGTTGGCGAAAGGCGTTGAGGTCTGTTCCTTCTTTGAGCAGTATTGAACAGGTAGTTCCTTCCGGACTTTTGAGATGCTTGAGCAAGTCTGCCCGCAACATGCTTTGCGATGGCAGGCGGAAGACGGCGGCAATACGGTAGGCACTTTCGCCGGATTGGGGGATATCCAGCAGCTTGCCGAGGCAGTCGGTGGTACCGAAACAACGTTCGGCCAGAGCTTGGCTGATGGCGATGGTTCCCGGGTGAGTCAATGTTTCTTCTATTTTTCCTGCAAGAGTTTCGATGGGGATAAACTTGGGCAATGTGCTGTCTGCCGAAAGCAGGTTCAGTTCGGAATATTCTTGGTCGTCCACACGGATTTTTGTGTGAGTGATGGCTTGTGTGCGTAGTGAAGCTTCTATCTCAGGGAATTGTGAGATGATTTCGGGGACAGATTCGTGGTATACGAATGTCCCCTGCATTTCTTGTTGTGCGAAAGGTAATGTTTGTGTCAGCCGGAGGATACGGTCACGGTTGGGGTTGTTATACTCGATGTTGTATTCGTATAGGACGAAGGCTGTCAGTAGATTGGTGCAGGCGATACCGATAACCAGACTGACAAGAGAAATAGTGACGAACAATTTATTTCGCCACCAGCTACGCAGGACAAACTTCAGAATGTACATGTTCTTTTAGTGATAATATTAATAGGTTTTAGCTCTATCAGGAAGCCTGAAGAGTTTACATTATATAGTGCCGGGAAACCTGAAAGGGCTCGCATTTACAGTACAGAAGCCTGAAAGACTTACATCATATAGCGTAGGGCATCGCCCTACGTAATAAGTATTCCCATTTCTGGGCCCTGAAAGGGCGAAATAAAATCGTACATCTCCGATTTCGTCCTTTTAGGGCATAAGTAAAAATGTGTACAATATGGGTTACAGGCTCACCTCTGTCACCACCTGTCCGTCGAACAGATTAATGATACGTCCTGCAAAACCGGCATCGTGCTGCGAGTGGGTTACCATGACGATGGTGGTTCCTTCTTTGTTCAGTTCATTCAGCAGTTCCATCACTTCCTTACCGTTCTTAGAGTCCAGATTACCGGTAGGCTCATCGGCAAGGATCAGCTTTGGATTGGCTACTACGGCACGGGCAATGGCAACACGTTGCTGCTGACCACCGGAGAGTTGTTGCGGGAAGTGTTTGCTCCGGTGTGTAATGGCCATGCGTTCCATCGCTGTTTCCACGCGACGTTTGCGTTCGGCGGAAGGAATGCCCATGTAGAGCAACGGTAATTCGATGTTTTCGTATACGTTCAGTTCGTCAATCAGGTTGAAGCTTTGGAATACGAAACCAATGACCCCTTTACGCAGGCTGGTGCGTTGTGCTTCGGTGTATTTGGATACTTCCTTTCCATTGAGGTAGTATTCTCCGCCCGAAGGGTTGTCGAGCAAGCCGAGGATATTCAGCAATGTAGATTTACCGCAACCGGAAGGTCCCATGATTGCGACGAACTCGCCTTCTTTCACTTCGATGTTCACATTGTTCAAAGCCCATGTCTGTACTTCTTCGGTCTTGAAGATTTTTTGCAGGTTTACTGTTTTAATCATAATAGTGATAATTTTAATTAGTAATATTGTTTATTCATTTTTTATTATCTCGGCCGGATTGATATGCATGATCCGGTAAATTTTGTATGCGGTGGTGAGGAATATCATCAGGGCTACACTGAAGAATAACAGAATTCCCCAATCCCAACCCTGTATACATTTCACTGTACTTTCGCCTGTTGATAGCAGCATCAGTCGTACCAAAGGATAAGCAACCGCAAAAGCCAGCAGGAAAATCACCAGATAAGCCTTACCGAATATACCGGCAATGATCCGTGGGGTAGCTCCGTTGATTTTACGAATGGCTATTTCCTTCTGTCGGCTGACCGTATCCATGGAGATGGCCGAATAGATGCTCAGTACAACCAATAGTATACTTACAACGGCCAGGATTGTCATCGCCACTTGTGTCATATACATTGATCCCATCATAGTGTGTTTATTATCGGCCAAGGAACGGACTTCAAGAGGCAAAGTAGTGGGTACGTACTTCCGACAAATATCAGTAATACGGTGGACACTCTTGGCAGCGTTCGCATTCGGTGCCAGTTTGAAATAGAAACATCTGAAGCGATTACCGGGAAAGAATGCCGAGCCAATGGTATTTCCTCCCCGGATTTCTTTATAGAGCGCTTCGAAGGTACCGATGATTCGGTAACTTCGACCTTCAATCTCTACTCTGTCTTGCACGCTGTCCTTATCCAGTTGCAGTCTGAAATCCTCACTGACATAGACGGTGCCTTCCGCTTCTTCACTCACTTCTTTTCCCTGTAACGGGATGTTCAGGAATTTGAAGTAACTCGGAGATCCCTCTGCTATGGCAATCCAGACTTCCGATTGGTCGGCTTTCTTATAGGTGCGCATAAAATGACTTCCACTTCGCAAATCATCTGTCATAGTCAGTGTCTCTATACATTCCGGAAGTGCCCGAATATCAGACAATATGGGATTTAGATTCTGCCACATGCGTTGGGTATTCACTTTCAGGGAAATGATATTTTCTTCTTCTTCGGATGTAAGCGGATTGTATGCCCGACTGAACGTTTCGTGCCACACCATATTGACACCGAGCGTGCTGCCCACAAAGAAAATGGCAATGCCTAACTGCAACCACATCATAATTGAACGGAAAATATGACGGCTACGGTTATTGTTGATTTGGCTGATTATGCTCACTTGCCGTAAACGGCGGATAGGAAACCATATTACGAGCATACATATCATCAGAAGTGCAATATATATTTGAAACTGTACAACGTAGATAGATGACAAGGGTAAATCGGGCATATCATGGCTTGGAATGTATATTTCCGCAAGATTTATCATGAGTTCCGTTAGAACCAGAGATAAAAGAAATGCAGTGGACATCATCCAAAATACTTCAGTGAAAAGAAGCAGGAACAGTCCTTTTATCTCGGACCCCATACACTTGCGAAGCGCCACTTCACGCTGACGGTTATAGAACATCTGAATGATGAACTTAAGGAAATTAATCAGCCCTGAAACCAGGATAAGTGAGGCTATGAACAGTATTAGAAACTGCACCATTGTCAGTTCCTTGTCCTGCCTCATACTGAACGCGGCGTAAGGGTGTACGGTGTCCTCATTCCGTTGCCACGTTATGGACTGTAAACTTTTGTTTAGCATTTCCATTGTTGCCTTAGGCGATAGATAGGCTTCTACACTCAAGGCGTCATTAGGCGTGACTTCATAGGAGAAATAACAATCGACTTTGGGGTCTTGCAGTCCGTTATCTTCCACTACATTTACGACTTTAAAGCTCTGTATTGTATTTCCCGCTATACTTTGTGGGTTAGCAAGGCGTATGGTTGTTCCAATAGGATTTGCAGTGCCGTACGCTTTACTTGCAAATTTATTGGATAATACCACTTCATCAGGTGCTTCGGGAAGTCGGCTGCCATGTAGCAATTTTCTGTTGTTATAGGAGAAAAAGTTACTGTTAACCCCTCTATAACCTATCAGAAAAGGTAAATTACGTTGTTCGTTATCAATGACTTCTATTTCCGTTGAATTGTTAAAGGATTGTATGGTCAGGCATTCTAAACCACTGATAGATTGCTCTTCCAGTCGCTTTATTTCATGGGTTCGGAAAAAAGGACTTTGTTTCTGGCTGACTGTTATTCTTATCCGTCGCTCGCTGTCAGGTAAGTTTTCAAGTTTGGTCCATTCCTGCATGAAAAAGCATACAAGGGTATAGCATACGATTCCCACTGCCAGGCAGAGGGCTGAAATGAAACTGTGAGTCTTGTACTTCAGCAGATTTCGTAGAGCAACTTTCAAATAATGTAATATCATTGTTCTTATTCGTTTTTAATAACTTCCGCCGGATTGGTCCTTGCTATCCGCAAGATACGGAAAAGTATTGTAAAGTCTGTAATGAAAGTAACAATCAAGAATATGCAGAGCCAGAATGGCAGACCGCAATCAAAGAATACCGTATACATTTGTCTCCATAACATCAATACAACATATATAAGTGGGAATGCAACGATGGCACTACACAATAACAAGATAATATAAAGACGGGCAAACAACAGGATAATCTGCGGAACATCTGCCCCGTTTACTTTACGGATAGCAACTTCTTTCTGGCGTCGTTCTGTATCAAGCGTGATACTGGAGTACACACCTAACAGTGTGATAATAATGCTGATAACGGCAAAGAACAAAATAATGTCTTTCAGATTGTACTCAAGAGCCTGCGAAACATGGATATCATCTAGGAATGTTTTAGCCTGATAAGTTATATTTTCAGGAAGCATCTCGTGGTAGACTTTCTCAATCCATCGGGCTACTTCCTTTTGCTGGCCCGGATGACTCTTTATGTAACAATGGCCTATATAGACTGAAGGATCATAAGGCAGGAAAGCATATCCACTACTTCGGTTATATACATCGGCCTGAAAAGGTGCAGATATTCCACAGACTGTGTAGTCGGTATTACCGCTATACAAGTTCATACCGATTACATCTTTCTTCTGTATCTGCTGCCAGACATTATCTACCACAATATCTTTTTCCGTTTGAGGAAGTCTTCCTTGTTCTATGGGAATATTCATGAAAGAGAAGAAATTGGCGGGTACAGCCATGACACTAATATCAACCCAGGAGTTCTCATTTCCCTTTTCGGTCGTTAATCCATTGCCCGACATACCTTGCATATAACCGATATCTGATAACAGAATCTCTTTCACTCCGGCATGTTGTTTAAAACGCTCTATCAATGCCAGCTTTTCCTCATTCTTCATAAAGGGATAGTCCAGGGGAATACTAAGAATCTCCGACTTTTCTTTTTGACTTAGTGTATGAAGCAAACTATTGGCTGTTTTTTCTGATTGCAGATATAAAGCGGCTGTCAGCGATACGAATACCCAGCAAATAAAGAACTGGATGCCTAGCATAAAGTTACGTCCCCATTGCTTCGCCCTGCGTTTATTGCTTCCGTAAATGCCTGTTTGTACTGAAATTCTACGGATGCGAATGGAAACAGACATACATATAATGACGCAGAGTATGATAAGAAGAACGATATATTGCAGAGCGTGTATTAAAAGCGTTTCAGTGGTAAAGGTCATTGCAATACCCGGTAAAGAGAAATTCATGTGATTCCCCAATAACTCTATGCCTGATAATACCAGTATAGAAGATATGGATATGACGATCAATGACTGTGTGAACAGCAAGTAGAAAAGTTGTTTCCAGTTGCATCCTATCATTTTCATGATACTGTATTCCTTGGTGCGATTGAAGAAAGAACCGATAAGGAAATGGAAAAAGTTAATCAGTCCTACTAATAATATCAGGGTACCGATAATTCCGGTCACTAATCCCAAATAGGAAGCGCCTTGTTTCTTTAATGTGGCTCCCATGCTATTGGCAGTGACAGTGTAAGCTTCACCATACAAAGTATAGGTATAGTCTCTTTGGAAAAATTGCTTTTCTAAATCGGTACATGTAGTTTGTGGTGATAATAGTACGTAGGTATTTGCTCCCGTCATGTTATGCCGTTTTGGACTTTGTAGAAGTCCTTCACTATCGTTTACGGTCAGCATATCTATGTTTTGCATGAAATCCAAACTATTGTTCAGAGGGATATCTTTCATTACTGCTTGAATGGTATAGACGATACCTCCTGTTTTCGGAGTGCTTTCAGGAGAGGTATTGAGCCTTCTCATGAGGGTCATGTGTTTGCCGATAGCACTTTCTGCATTACCGAATATTTTAATGGCCATAGATTGGCTCAGGATCACGGAGTTAAGAGATTGACTTGCCATTTTCCAGTGTCCTGCTACCATTTCCGGAGTGAAGATTTTATTGTAGCAAGTATCTATTTCAATCGTTTCAAGTTCATAAGGCAGCGTCTTTTCCGGAGATAACTCTACATAATAAGGATGTTCACGAGGATAGGTTACGGATGAAATGGCTTCCGTTTCTCCCAAAGACCATGTGCGCAATTCTTCGGCCAGAGGAACCGGAGAACCGGAAAAATATCTGTCTGCCTTGCCGTCATAGAGGTTTAACTCTGCTATGCGATCGTGATTAGCAAAACAATGGTCTGTGCTTTCTACAAAGCGACTGCAATATATGCAGACACAGAAACAGAGCAAACCTACTGCCAATCCGATGATGGAAATGATGTTTTGTGTCTTATGCTTACACAGGTTTCTGAATGCTATTTTGAGATAATGGAATATCATGGTATATTTATTTTAATAATAGGCTTCAAATCTTATGCCAAACTTGTAATGTATTGTATATTAAATATGTACATGTGAAAATAATATTCAGATGGTGTGCTATACTGCACATAAGCAGTGCGAATACGCACCATTTATTCACTCTTTATCACTTCCGCCGGATTTTGCCGTGCAGCCTGCCATACGCGCCAGCCGATACAAAGAATTATAATAAATGCGGTGCCAATGAATATCACGCAATATATCCATGCGCTTATATTGGTTTGTTCTACGTAATCTTCCAACCAACGTTTCATCAATACGTATCCTAAAGGAAAGGCAAAAATAGAGGCAACGACTAATAAAATCGAATATTCTTTTGCAAACATGTAAAGTATATTTTTCATTGTGGCTCCATTCACCTTACGAACGGCAATTTCTTTGCGACGTTGTTCGCAACTGAGGGTTACAAAAGAAAATATGCCAAAAGCCGATATTAGGATACAAACTGTAGACATAACTCCCAATACCTTTATGAGCGAGTTTTCCGATTGTATCTCTTTTTCATACTCTTCCTCAGCATCAAGCAGGATATAATGTCTGCCCGGTAATTGGAGTTCCATAATGGAATCAACATTTTGTTTAAGTTCTTTCCATTGACCAACTTCGTATTTAACTATAATATCAGTTTCACAACACCAAGGACCTTTGGTGTCGCCGGAGTGAACATTCTGAAGAAACATCATTGAATGTATAGGTACAGTAGGAGCAGTATTATGAAAGTCTTTTACGACACCAATAACTGTATACATGCCTATCTTCATGCCTAACGGATGTTGCACTCCAAGTTTTTTAACCGCTGTTTCGTTAATCAGTATTCTGTCCGTATCATCCTCATTCAGCATTTCTCCCTCTTTTAGTTTTATTCCATAAAAACGTACCAGTTCCAGTGTGTGATACATAATGTTAAATGCAACAGGAGCATCTTCTTCTTTCTTATCATCCCAATAAGAGAAGACTCCTGCAACATTTCCTCTAAAAGGTATGAGGCTACAGGCATTAAGCAAAGTTTCATTTACAAAGGGCATTTTTTTGATTTCATGATTAACTTGTACTAATTCTCCTTCTGATGTATTCCAACAAGTCATGGTTGCAATACCTTTTCTTTCGATGCCAACATCTGTATTTCGTAGAAAATGAGTCTGTTTTATAAGCACAGTTATGCTAAAAATGAAAAGCAAACCGATGCTGAATTGAAGTATAAGGGCGAATTTGCGGAATAAATGCCGATTTCCTTTAATAGTATTTTTATGTTTTAAAATAATAGGAGATGCCATACAAAGAGCCAGGATGCTTATGATTACAAAGTACAGCGAGGCTTCAGTATAAATATTTCCTTCTACCTCCGAATACTCTTTAAAAGCTTCGAAGGAGAGTTCTATAAAAAACATACCCAATAAACCGGAAAACAGCAGGATAAGCAAAAAATCTATAGTCAGCATCAGATACAAATGACTCATAGATGATCCGCAAAACTTCCTAAGATTGATTTCTCTTGCACGTATATGTAGGCGGGAGGCGAATAAGAATAAATAATTAATCAGTGAACAAAAAATAACGAGTCCGCCTATAGCAGCAAATAATTTCAAATAATGAATCTGTATAGCAATATTTTGAGGTCTGTAATGATATTCCATAATAGGAACCATACCGAGATTTTTGCTGATATCCGTTCTACCTTGGTTGTTTTTTATTTCTATTTTAGCTTCTGCTAATTTTCTTTGGAATGCATCCACATTGGTTCCTTTACGTAGCCGAATAAGAGTTGTATAGTTTTTCGTTGTCGGGTCAGTCGTTTGTATGAGATTACCAAGGAAGTCATACGGCAAATTTGTATGTTTGCCAAATCCGGATACAACTGCACAAATAGTTTGCCGTTCATTTACTTTCTTTCCTATTACGGATGTATGTCCGTAAAGTTTTATAGCTGCCTCTTCGGTGATTGCTACTTTATCAGGAAAATATAGAAAATCAACACTACTTCCTTCCTGAATTTTAACATTAAACATTTTTATGAAGGAAGAGTCGATACGGGCAAGGGAGACATCCGGAGCTTGAATACTGTCTATTTGCATTCTGCCATAATCCCATACGCATGATGATTCTATTTCCGGAAAATCCAGTTTCAGTTGCTTGTGTACTGCGTAAGGCAGGCGGGATGAAGCAAAGATTGTATTTTCGTTTTCAACAAGATTTTTTCGGCCGACAAAATATATTCTATCTGCTCCCTCATGGAAATCGTCATACGTCATTTCATAATGTATCCATAAGGTGGCAAGTGCGAAGCAGGTGAAACCTACTGCCAGACCAAGGATACTGATAATACTTTGTGCTTTGTATTTCAGTATATTACGGAATGCTATCTTAAAATAATGTTGTATCATAGTTCGCTTTTTTTTATTCACTCTTAATTACTTCCGCCGGGTTCTGCCGTGCCGCCTGCCACACTCGCCAGCCGATACATGCAAAGATAATTATGGCTATGCCACCGGCTATGACTAAATATATCCAAGCATTAATTGTGGTCTGTTCTATATAGTTTTCAAGCCAGCGTTTCATCAGGACATACCCTATCGGGAATGCGATGGCAGCTGCAATAAGGAGCAGAAGTATGTATTCCTTTATAAACATAATTAGAATATCCCGAATTGTAGCTCCATTCACCTTGCGTACAGCTATCTCTTTGCGTCTTTGCTCGCAACTCAAAGTAATCAGAGAAAAGATACCGAAAGCAGCAATAAGTACACAAACCATGGCAACAAAGCTCAATAACTTTATCAGTGCATCTTCGGACTTGAGATATTCGCCATACTCTTCTTCTGTGTTGTATAATCTATATCTCACTTCCGGATACTCCCGGCTGAATATGCTGTCTATCCGGTTTTTCAGTTCTTTCCATCTGCCATCATGAAACTTGATTAAGATTTGCCCTTTTCCTAAAGAAAATCCTATACCCTTAAGAATATCCACTGCAACCAAAGTATAGGGTTGCACCGGTTCTGTCGGTGCCGTGATGTGGAAGTCTTTAATTATGCCTACAATGGTCCATGTTCTGCCCTTCTGATAAAGTTTCTTACCAATTGGGTCGCTCATTCCAAGTGCTTTTACGGCCGATTCATTAATCATTATGCTATTCGTTTCTGTTGGCTTTACTATCTCCCCTTCCAGCAGTTTCAGATTGTAGAAGGACACTGTCTTTTCACAATTCCACAGACATAGCATATCTATACTTTTCGCCGCATCTTCTTTTCCGTCCCAATTGTCGAAAGTTTGTGAAAAGCCTGATGATTTAGGCAATAGGCAACAATGTCCGGTCACTACCTCCCTTGTACATGAGAATTGCCTGATTTTATCAGCAATGGTTTCAAAATCATTGTCCGGATATAAAAGATTGATGGAAGCTATATTCTTTCTTTCCCATCCTAAATCCACATTCGTAAGAAAATAGATTTGCTTCATCATCACTATTATGCAGAACGTGACAAGAATCCCTATTACCAATTGGAATGCAATACTTACTTTACGGAGTGCGTACTTGTTTCCGCTATTCCGGATGTGCGACCGTCTGATGGCGAATGGTACTAACAGAAGTAAAGACAGTAAAAGGATCCCTGCAAAATAGAGAAGTGATTCTCCATAAATATTTCCGGATACCCCGGACAGTTTCTTAAAGGCGGGTAAAGCCGTCTCAACAAAAGCCATACCCAATACACCGGATAACAATATGATGTATAGGTACTCCACAGAAAGTAGAATAAATAGCCCCCCGATGGAGGAACCGCATACTTTACGCAGTTCTATTTCACGACTACGTATCTTCATGCGAGTGATGAACAGAGAGAGATAATTGAACAGGGAACAAAGAATCACTAAACCTCCGGCCACAGAGAATAGTATCAAATAGTAGAATTGGAAAGATGGGTTCCTGTTAACTGATGAATAATGATACTCGTCGAGTGGTATTAGCCGGATACCCTCAAACACTCTGTGGGGATCTCTCGGATCGGCTTTTGTTTCATTTGCAGCAAGTTTCTTCTGAAAGGCTATCGGATCAGTCCCTTTACGTAACTTGATAATGATTTCGAAACTTCCATTATTCCAATCATTCTGCCAGCTGCGAAAGTATTCTCCCTGTCCCCAGTAACCGAATGACAGATTACTGTGATTGAGGCTTGAGAGAATGGCACAAATCGTCAGTGTATCGTCATTATAGTTTTTAACTTCTTTGCCCAGTACATTCGTTGAACCGAACAATTGCATAGCTACATCTTCAGTCAAGGCTATCTTGTCATTGGAATACATAAAGTCCATACTTCCTGATAGAATGGATATATTGAACATTTTCATGAAGCAGGAGTCTGCCTGTAGATCATTAGTTTCCACCGTCCGACCATTTGCTTTAAGATCTACTTTTTGTCCCCATCTGGTATAGGCGCATGCAGCTTCCACTTCAGGGAAATCGTTTTTAAGTACGGTCGATGCCGGATATGGCATGGAAGTAGAGTAACCGTTTATACCAAACACGCTTTCTTTGCAAAGAATATACATCCGGTCGGCTCCTTCGTGGTAAGCGTCATACGTCATTTCGTAATGTATCCACAGGTTGGCAAGGGCGAAACAAGTGAAGCCTACTGCCAGACCAAAGATGCTGATAATACTTTGTGTCTTGTATTTTAGTACATTACGAAATGCTATCTTAAAGTAATGTTGTATCATAGTTTATATTTACTTATCTGTTGTTGATTCTTGATGACTTTTATAGGATTCTTAATACTTAGTTTTCAAATCTTATGCCAAAGATATAACTAATTGTTTATTAGATAGATATTAGCTTTAAGATGTAAATGCAGTGTGCTATACTGCACAAAAATAGTGCATATTCGCACATTGTCTACATCGCACTACTCAATTATTGGAAAGGTTTTCAAAGAAGAGAGAATATATTGGGATGTAAATACTAAAGGAATATAGTATTAAATGTAAAGTTATTTATTTATAAGTTATAGAAAACGTCTTTCACTTTTCTCTCAAAATTGTATATTGAATAATTTCGTAACGAGAAGTATCTTTTTATTATTTATTATTGTATATCAATATGTTATATCTTCTAAAAGGGAAAAATAGGGGTCAAAATAGGGTCAGGGTCACCTATAACCCCGAATCCCCACAACAGATGAAGAAGCATTTTAAGGGGATGTAAAGAAAAATATGACTCTTAGTACTAATGCATTGAAATTAGTCCCGTCTACACTGGGTAATCTACCGATGCATCTTTCTTCTTCCCTCCTTAAAAAAGAATGTTTCGTAGCATGTTTTTGCTTTTTCGTGTCTTAATATTTGCATTAATATAGAAAAAGCACTTTTATTTGCAAATAATTATCAACTTCTAAATATGCTAGATATGAAAAGAAAAATTATTCAAACGATTATTGTTGTATTTTTCGTTGCATTTGCAGGTTATAAAGCGTATAGTTCCTTATCTCCTAAGGCAAAATTGTCTGATTTAGTTTTAGAAAACATTGAAGCTTTAGCTTATAATGAAAATAATCCTGGTGAATGGCCTTGTTTTTATTTTTACTATGACGACCTCTCAAACAATAATTATGTGATAATTACAGGGTGCGATGATTGTTGGAGTCATTCTGCTACTGCTGCATCTGGTCCCGGTACTTGTAGGTGGTAAAATATAAAACTCTAATGAATATATCTTCTGTTTCTATATTGTCCCTTTTATGTCTGTTTCTGCTTTGTAATGCTTGCAGTGACAATCAGGAAGGAAAAGTTGTCACTGTGACCTCTTTCCCACAAACACTCGCTTTGACAGCTCAAGTAAAGACGGTGCCTGTTCCTTTCTTGCTGCCTCGTTATATAGGCATTGCCGATGACCAGTTGTTTGTATACAAAGAAAGGGAAAAAGACCTGTTTGAGTTTTTCTCTTTACCCGACTGTGTTTATATGGGCAGTGCAGGGACTCGCGGGTCGGGACCTGACGAGTTTGTCTCTTTGTTAGACCCACGCGGTTTCCAGAAACTTGATTCCGGCTTTGGTGTATTTGAATCCCGAATCAATATTTTTAAAACCTTAAAATACCAGGATGGAAATTTGGAAGTGGTGCAGACGGAAAATGTAATGCAACCGGAACAGACGAACGGTTATTATCCACTGCAAGACGGCACTTTCGTTACTTTGGGAAACCTGATAGAATCTAAAGAATATTTTTTGTATGATGGAAAAAAACAAGATGTCATTCAAAAAATCGATTATCCGCAATGGATATCCGGGCAGGAGGAGTATGATGGCATAACATTGACTTTTGCTTATATGAAGCAGTGCGGGGTACACCCCGAACACAATAAATTTGCCGCATTCTATACTTACTTCAAACGTTTGCGGATTTATGATAAAGATATGACACTACGGCACGATGTAGATATCAAGATAGAGCCATATAATACCAACTTTGTGGCAGGAGAAGATAATAGGAAATCTCCTTTGTATTACACCGGACAACCTCAGACTGTCAGTAATCTGATTTATGCCTTGTGCCTGAATGCAGAAGCAGGCGGGGCAGAAGCAAAGTGCAATCCGGAATTGCATGTATTCGATTGGGATGGCAATCCGGTGGCATGCTACAAGCTTGACAGACGTGTATCACTTTTTACCATCAGCGAAAAGCATAAGAAAATATATGCTATAGACAATTTGTCGGACAGCGAGATTTACATCTACGATTTGCCTGAAATAAAATAATCCATTCGCTTTTATTGTTGCTATCTATTTTGTTTTACCATAAAAACCTCCAAAAGATGTACCGTCTCAATTACATATTTTCATTCTTCCTCCTGTTCGTTCTGCTCTGTCCACTTACTGTCGGAGCTGTCGGACCGGAAAAACAAACTATCACAAACGATTTGTATTCCTTTATCCTCCCTGCCGATTGGGAAATATATCGGCCGGGGGATGTCGCAAGTGATGGTATCACACCTTTCGAACGAAATAGCGAAATGTTCCATCATTATAATCTGACTTGGCAAAAAAAAGGGAAGAACAAATTCTTTCCCGACATGTACATACGTATAGAGAGTTTCAGTTTGTTGAGCAGAAAACCTTTGTCTGCCAATGATATAGCAAATATGAAGATAGAAAGTTACAAACAGATTCCGTATGTAAAGGATGTAGTGGTGACGGAGCAAAAAGCAAAAAACGGACAAAGAAAATACATGATTACAAAAATGGCTGCAACCTTAGATGCTACTTCAGGGTACAAGTATTATAAAACCCGGGAATACAGTCTGGTATTGAAAGGACTGGATATTGTGCATCATGTAAGTATTACCATGCACGAAACCGTATATCAAGAAACTCCGGGAATACAATGTATGGTAGACGAAATTTTAAATTCGTTTGTAGTGAATGAAAAGTTCAGTTCGGAGAAGCATGAAAAGACACAGACTAAAAAGAGGTAGCCAAAGAGACGGATCATATTTACTTCTTGTTTATTGTATTTACTTAATCAGAAATTGTTCGTATTATGCAAAATGCTGCCCTATTAAATCTATCGAAAAACACTTTTTTACAGGATAAGAATAATTGGTAATCTTATGACATACAGTAGTTTATATGTTTTTGTTTGAAAAAACAACCATCAGGTGGGGTTATAAGTGACCCTGATCCTATTTTGACCCCTAAAATAGCTTCCAAAAACTTTTGCAAAGCTATGTTTTTGTTCGCTTAATTTATCGACACATATCTTGATTATCGTTTATCGTCTATTGAAAAAACACAGATATATCTTGTGAAAAGTATAAATGTAGGCGATAGCAAGCAATGTGATTATGCAAAATAAGCAATCTTGCAGTGTAGGACATTGCTTATTTTGCATAATCACATTGCTTGTCAAGTTATAAGCCCATACGTTTTTGTTATAAGCTCCGTTTATTCACTCTTTATCACTTCTGCCGGATTTTGCCGTGCAGCTTCCCATACACGCCAGCCTATACTGAGAGTAATCACTATCATAATGCCCATAAATATGAGGATGAACGGCCATACTCCTATATTCACCTGACGATTGTAAGTTTCAATCCACTGTTTCATGATAATATAGCCGGCCGGGAAAGCTATCAGTGAAGATATGATCAGAAGCAAAGTATATTCCTTAAAGAAAATCTTCAGAATATTGCCGATTGTAGCCCCGTTTACCTTACGGACGGCTATCTCCTTCCGCCGCAGTTCGCAAGTCAATGTGACCAGGGAATAGATACCGAACACGGATATCAGAATACAAACCAATGAAGAGAAACTCAAAAGACCGGATAATGCATCCTCTGATTTCAGGTATTTGTTGTATCGTTCTTCTTCACTATCTAAAAAAAGTTTGCGGTCGGGAAGTTCCGACTGTTGCATCTCCTCAATGCGGCGACGGCATTCCTCCCAGTTTCCCGGCTTATATTTGAAAAGCACAAAACAACGCGGCCACATATATTCCGATTTGTTTGTATTGACAAATACGGTGTGTGGCAAATCTTTTGCGGGAGATTTGTAAGCACAGTCTTTTATTACTCCTATTACGGTCATAGGCGTCACTTCTTTATTACAATAAAAGATGTGCTTTCCAATTGCTTCTTCAGGCGTCCAGCCCATAGTCCGGGCTGTTGTCTCTATAATATTGACTTCACGGATATCCGATTTATCTGAAACCCACTCTCCTGCCAGCAATTGCATATTGTAGAATTTGAAGAACTCTTCTCCTGCCAGAATTTCATCTATACCGAGTGGCTTTTCAATTGTACCATCCAAACCATCCCATGAATCGACATTAAAAGCAGAGTAGGCACCCATGCTGATGAGTGGCCAGTAAACGGGTCTCACCACTTCGGTGACCATGGGTAATGCCTTTACTTTTTCTGCCCACACATTCATGTCTACATTCATCCAGATAGCCAAGGATGCCCGGTTCTGATAGTCCATTCCCGTATCTACATTACGTAAATGATAGAGTTGCATTTGCATAATGGTGGTACAGAAGATAAATGCTATACAGACAACCAGTTGTACTACAATGCTTCCCTTGCGACAAATATGTCCTATGGTGCTTGTGTGTGGGCTATGTATCGTGTTTTGTAGCGAATGGCGGCGGAATATGAAGACAGAAAGTATAGCAACGATAAACGCCAATATGGCCATCCCTGCTATGTATATCATGCAATTATTATAAACAGATATGTCTGTATCAGCAATCATGGAATAGCGTAAGAACCAGGGCTTGAGCAGTTCTATGAAAAACATCCCCAATATTGAAGCCAGCAGGATGGTAAATAAGAAATCGGTACTGAGCAATGCCAACAATGAAGCTTCGGAAGCCCCGTTTACTTTACGCAAAGCCATCTCACGTTTGCGGGAGCGGAAGCAGTCCATATAAATCGTCAGATAGTTTACTAATGCACATAGAATAATGAGTATTCCTGTTACTGAGAAATAAACAATATAACGGAATTGCACAATGAGTTCATCTCCACGAACAAATTCATCCGCATAGCGTAATTTAGTGATAGGTTCCAGATAAAAACGGGTAATTCCGGTTGCATTAGTATACCTATTCCTTTTCAATTCTTCAGGGAAATTCCGGTTCATCTTTTCTAAAAGTGCGTGTGTGTCAGTCCCATTCTTTACCTTTATCAGCAGTCTATAGTGGCTGTTATCCCATGAAGTGTCATCACTGCCCATCCATCCCATAAAGGAATATTTGAAATTGGAATGTTTTCCCCAATCACTTATAACGGCTCCTATGCGGTATTCCTTCATATTGTTGGGAGTAATCACATTTTTGCCAACAACCTTTGTGGTACCAAAAAGCTCATGAGCCATCGCTTCTGTTATAGCCACCTCTTCTGTCTTTCCTGAATTTGATAAGTAGAAATCTTGGCTACCCTCTAAAATCTTTATATCCATCATGCGTATAAAGGCAGAGTCGGGTGCAATATACGGACATTCTATCTGTTGCTTGTTTTTTAGGGTGAAGAAACTTTGTTGCTCGAATATGCAGAAGTCTTCTATTTCCGAGTAAGTGTTTCTTAAATAGCCACCCAAAGCATAGGGTACAAAGTTGGAATAATGTGCCCCGAACTGATTATCATCCGTGCGTACCAGATAGATGCGATCCGCATCCCTGTGAAAACTATCATATGTCATCTCATATTGTATCCAGAATGTGGACAAGGCAAAGCATGCCAGACCTATTGCCAGGCCGACAATGCTGATTATACTTTGCGTTTTATGTTTCAGTATATTCCGAAAGGCTATTTTAAGATAATGCTGTATCATAGCTTCTGTATTTTCTTTTTTCTTCTTTCTCTTATTCGTATTTAATCACTTCTGCCGGATTTACATTGGCTGCTTTATAAATCTGCCAGATAATAGTCAACAATGATATCAAGGCTGTTGCGCCTATGCCTATAATAAATAAATCGGGAGTGATGGGTGCCTTATGGGCAAAGTCTTCTAAATAGAGTATTATCGCTCCGGAAGACAACGGAATAGCTATTAATGATGCTATCCCCAATACTGAGAGATATTTTTTGATGAGCAGGGGATATATGTTTTCCCCTTGTGCTCCGTTTACTTTACGCAGACCTATTTCCCGATAACGCTGACGGATATCAAATAATGAAATGGCCAATAGTCCCAAGGATGATATAAGAATGGCAACTTTGGCAAACAATGAATAGATATCCACCACCCGCCGATCTTCATTATACATGGAAGCTATTTCATCTTCTATCAGTTTATATTCGAAGTCAGTGCTTCCCGTAGCTTCTTCATATAATTTATGCAAGAAGTCGATAGCTTCTGCCCTCCGTTCGTGCGGATACGAAGCTGTAACGGTAATAAGCTCATATTTCTCATCAAAATATTCGATAATCATGGGAGCGGCAGACTGTGATAAATGCTTGACGTTGAAGTCTTTTATAACTCCCACTATTTCAACTGGAGGATTATACTCGGATGGAACATTACTGGAAGCCCAACTTTTGTCTTCACCCTGAAGTTTGTCACGCGTAATATCCTTGATGCCAAATACTTTTTTGGCAGATTCGTTGATGATACATTTAAAACTGTTTTTGGTAAACGTTTCATCTATCGAATCATTCCATAACCTGCCTTCCAGTAGCTGGAATTCGAATAATTCCATAGAGCGTGGAGACATCCAGGCTCTTAGTACCGGTTTGAAACCATTCTCTGCCTGATTAAGAGCGTAACGTGACGGCTTGAACTGGTGAAGCGGCATTGGTATCCTGCTCCAATGAGTAAATAATGTGCTTTCATTCATCCGTTTGTTTACTAATTCTTTATTGGCTTGTTGTATTTTTCCTTCTTTCATAAGATCTTCCTTCTCTTTGGCATGGAACGTGCCGCCTCCTTTGAAGACGTACATCTTGCACTCTATCACATCGTGAGTACGGAAACCGAGGTCGGAATGAAGCATGTATTCAAGTTGTCGTACGAAGAAAAGTGACATGACAATCATATAGATGGTGATGACATATTGAAAGCCAAGAAAAAGCATGCGTGAACGGACAGAGAAATGCGTGGAAGAAAGTTCGCGCATGGAAGAAACCGGAGTGTTATGAGTAAATTTTATAAATGGATAAAATGTGGTTAGCAATGGAAGCACAAATAAAATAAGAAGGGATATATTCAGGTCAAACTTTAAATTTGAGTTCGTAGGAATATACATCTCATTGTAGAACAAGTGTCTGGTTATTTCAATAATCAACCAACAAATAAACAGTGCAGCTCCCGAGAGTAGCATATTCTCAATGTATATCTGAAGAAAGATCTCTTTTCTACCTGCTCCATATACTTTCTTTATACCAAACTCCCGGGCGCGTTTGGACATGATGACTGTATAAATATTGGTAAAGTTCAGGATGCCTATAATACCCACAAGAAAGGCAACAATCCATAATATACGAATATAATCTTTGTTTCCGTGTCGGGATAATGCAGTCTTTTCATGGGAGGTCGTATAATAATAATCTGTCAGTGGTAAATACTGGTAGTGCATGGTCTGAAATGTACTCCATTCGTCTCGTGGCTGTTCTTTATTATACTTTTCATTCAATTGGGCAATGTTCGTACCCGGTACCATAACTACGGCATAGTTCGGATTTGAAAACCACAATTCTTCCAGTTCGTCCGATAAGAACATATCCGGCAACCACGATGTTTTGGTTTGCTGAGTATCCAATACACCTACAATGCGGAACTTTCTTCCCACAGAATTCAGGAAAGTCAGGCCTATAGGGTTGGGTACCCTATTTAGCGAACGGAGCCAAAACTCTTTAGTTATGAGCGCATCGTTGGGGCGTTTTATTTTCCCGCTCCCCATATAAATGGAATAAGGAAAAATACTAAAGAATGCACTGTCTACGGATAAGGCATTGACAGTAATTTCTTGCTTCCCAAAATCCATAACCAAATCGCTACATGGAGTGAATGACGCATAACGTTCTACTGCCGGATCCTTCTCTAAGTCAGATTGGTATCCGGCCAGTTCTTTTGTGCCGTCGCTGATAGAACGTTCGATAAAACAAATCCGTTTGTATTCCGGATAACAATGGTCTACTGTATTTTCCTGATGAATATATCGTGTTATGGTAAATACACAGGCAAGGCTGATTGCTAATCCTATGAAATTAACAACGGTATACACCTTGAACCGCAATAGCATGCGTATGGATAATAAGATTTGTCTCATACTCTATGTGTTTTTATTCTGTTTTCATAATCTTTGCCGGATTAATGCGTACGGCCTTATTCACTTGCCATAACAGGGTGCCCAATGAAATGCCCGCCACAATGAGTATGGCAGTCACATATATGGATATACTGACAGGTGCTTTAACCACGAAATCCTTTGTATAGATGTATATCAGATAGTAGGATAATGGTACAGTAAGCAACGTCGCCCCTCCTATCACCCATATATATTTGCGGAATAAGATTGAATATAAGTTCCGCAATTGCGCTCCGTTTACTTTCCGAATCGCTATCTCACGGTAGCGTTGGCGGATATCGAACAGAGAGAGGCCAAACAGACCCAGAGCCGAAACAAAGATGGAGATGGCAGAGAAAAGCGTGAAGACAGTTGACACACGCCGATCTTCGCGATACAGTGCCTGCACATCTTCTTCCAGCCAGTGACGGTCAAATTCTTCGGTATTGAAAATCTCTTGTCTGACCTTTTTCAGATAAGAGATGAGTTCTTTCTCTTTTCCATGTTTACAAGCTATCTGGTATTGCGAACCACCTCCGCTGGGAGATACCATGAATACAAGAGGTTTCTTGCCTGCAGTAAGATGTCCGGTGTAATAGTCTTCTACAACAGCTTCTACGGGCATCAGAGATGTTCCGCCTTCTACTACTTTTCCATCCATACCCATGGCAATCCAAAGAGCTCGTTCTCCCCTGACAAATGCTTCGTCACGTTTCGTATAGCCGAAGGCTTTCATGGCAGCTTCGTTCATGATTACCAGATATTTATTGCGTCCTTCAACTTTATCGGGTAATGCATTTTCTTTCATCCGTAGCTCATAAAATTTGAAAAAGTCAAGAGGAACCCACATCAGCATCATATTTTGTTTCACGTCTTTATCATTTATAAGAACGGACGTGCCTGTGCTTCCTGCTCCTAAAATGCCACATTGTGTGGGTTCTCCACGGAACCACTGTTCGATGAAGGGACATTCTTCCAGCTTTTGCTCAATGCTCTGAGCATCTTGCCAGTGCTTCTTTTTCTGTTCTTCACTCTCTAAATACCAAGTTTTGGATAGAGGTACTAAGTTGGCATACAATATACCTTTTGTCCGGAATCCCGGAGGAGTATCTTGCAAAAAGTGGAGGTGATTGCTGAAATACAAGGATAGCATAATGAGCAGTAAAGTGATGCTATACTGTATAAACAGGAAAATTGTACGGGTGGCAACAGACTGGCGTGATCCTCCGATGGAGCGTATGGATACGATGGGTGGCAGATAATTGTATTTGATGAAGGGATAGATTGTGGTGACTAATGGCAAAAGTACCCAGATACCTAATGACAACTGCCAGTCAAAAGCAGTATAGGGAATGTCACTTTCAAGCAACCGGTTGGCATATCCGGAGAATATTTCGATGAAAAACCATGCCAATAGCAAGGCGATGGATATCATTAATGCATTCTCTGTCCATAGTTGCATGAAGAGAGTGCGCCCCTGCACACCGAAGACTTTCTTCACACCATATTCCTTAGAACGTCTTAGCATGAAGACTAAATAGATATTGACAAAGTTTAATATGCCTGCCAGTAATAACAACAAGCATACTCCTGTGAGTATCAGGATGTGGGAACGGCTGCTGTAATGCCATATCTCGGGATCATCGCCGGAAGCCGCCAATTCTTTGTTCCAATAAAGTTGGCTGACAGGTAGGAAGTTATACCGTATTCTAAACCCCTGTGACGTCTGGCGGTAGACATTACTGGAAGCATTAATGGCATCCACATCGACTCCGGGCATAAAGCGTAATAGTTCCACATACATTCTGCTCCATTCTCTTCTTGTTTTAAGATCCAGGTTTACTACAATGTCAAATGTCAGTGAGGATTTGCATGCCGGTTCATCCAATATGCCGCAGATAGTGAGATGTTTGCCTCCGGAATACTCCATAGTCTTTCCTATCGGGTCTTTTTCTCCAAATACACGTTTAGCGAATTGCCGGGTGACAAGAGCTTCTTCCGGTGCTGCCATGCATTTACCCTTTAGCGGATAATTAAAGAAATGGAAGAAAGCTGTATCAGCAGCCAATAGCTGGACAGCATAAGGCTTTTCATCAATCGTCACATTATCATTGCAGGATGTAATGAAGTAACTCCTTTCTTTGACGGCCTCAGGCTGAAAATAAACAGTGTCTGCTCCGCTATCTGGTCCTACACTGCCTGGGAATACGTTGCCATCTATGTCGCGAAGTGGAATATAGACATTTTCAACATCCGTGCAATGTGTGTTTACCTGAAGCTCTCGGTGAATGTAGCGGACTAATATGATAGTACATGCCAGACTAAGTGCCAGCCCGATTATATTAATAATAGTGTATGATTTTGAGCGTATAAGGAAACGCCAAGCGTATTTAAGTGTTTTCATATTTTTCAAGTATAATGTGTTTTTTATTCACTTTTAATCACTTCTGCCGGATTCTGCCATGCAGCCTGCCATATCCGCCAGCCGATACTAATGCAAATGATTACAATAACTACGATCAGAATTATTACATAAATCCACCAATTGATAGAAGTCTGAATGACATATCCTTCCAGCCAATGTTGCATGACGATATAACCCGCTGCAAAAGCAACAATTGCAGCCAATGCCAGTAATATCATATATTCCCGGAGGAATATACTGATAATGTCCGAAATGGTAGCTCCATTCACTTTACGGATAGCAATCTCTTTGCGCCGTTGTTCGCATGATAGATTGACTAAGGAAAATATTCCGAAGACTGCAATAATTCCACAAACAATAGATGCTACGGTTAACAGCTTCATCAAGATATTCTCGGAAGCGGTAGCTTCTTCTATTATATGACCTACGCTCCGTGACCACATGTAAAAATCAGGATAACTTTTCTTTATATGATTGTTAATAGCCTTCAGAACGTCTTTATATTCCCCATGATACGTATAAACATACTGTTTCCGGGGAGGAAACTTCGATACAGTATATATAGCCGGCAAAGCCTGCGTGATGGGTGAAAGGCGGATATCTTTCAAAACACCGGCTACCACATAAGATTTATGAAACTTCTTTCCAACAGGGTCTTTCCAACCCAGTTTTTTTGCTAATGATTCGTTTATCAGTATGTCATTAGGGCTGGATGACTCATCCGGGAAAATACCGGCCACTAACTGTAATCCTAATAAATCGAATGTTTCTTTTGAAATCTGGAAATCATTGACAGCTACTTCTTTATCTCCCGGTTGTTTGCCATCCCATTCTACGGCTGTAAACATAGATTGGGATAATCCCGGTAAGGGGAAATTTGAGACTTCCCGAAAATCAATGTCCGGAATTTCTTTCATTAGTTTTACCCAATGTTCTTTATCACTGTCAGGGATACCTTCAAGATAGGCCACATACTCTATATCAGTATTGGTGACTCCCATGTCGGCAGATGTACGCAGATGATGCAATTGTTTCATCATCATTATTGTACAAAATATAAAACCAATACTGACCACCAATTGAAACCAAACCCCTATCCGTCGGTAGAAGGTAGAAAAGCGACGGGTGATAGCGGAAGATATAGCCGACTGTAATGTAAAACGCCGTTGAACCAACAAGGTGAGCCAGGCAAAAAGTAGAACGGTTCCTATGACGATTGACATATAGATAAGCGTCTCTTTATAAAAAAAGAGATTATTCTCTTCAGTGATGTAAGACCAGCGCTTGAATATGGGGAGAGAAACTTCCACCAATAAGAAGCCGACAGGAACTGAAGCCAGCAGTAGTAATACAATCTCAGACATCAGCAAGGCGACCAGACTTCTTTCCGATGCTCCATTCACTTTACGGAGTGCCCATTCACGCTGCCTCATGCGAATGCGTATCAGGTAGATAATGAGATAGTTGGATAGCGCTCCCAAAACGATTAGCAGGCTGATCAGACAAAAGAGGCGGACATATTCTATACGGATAAATATATTGTATTTGGGATGTGTATAATGATATTCCGTTATAGGAGTAATGTGAACAGGATATTTCCGTATATTTCCTTTCATATCGACTTCTATATCTTTTAGCTTTTTACCCAAAGCGTCCATGTCGGTACCGGGAGCAACGCGAAACAAGGTAGTTCCGGATGCATAGCCCCAGTCCAGATATTCCGGGGCTTTTCGCCTTGAAATCACGTCGAATTCATAATTAGAATGTCCTTTCCATTTTTGAACCACGGCAGTAACAGTCATTTTCTTATCAAGCGGAAACTCCTTGCCAATAGGTGATTCCTTACCGAAAAGCAAGCGGGCAGCTTTATCGCTAATGGCTATCTCATCGGCAGTATTGTACAAAAACTGCAAACTGCCTTCCAATACCGTAACCGGAAACATGGAGATAAAAGCACTGTCTACCGATATCATGGTCCAATGCCTGTTCTGATCATCGTTATACTCTGTTGTGAAGTTTGTATAAGTCGCAACTTCTATTTCAGGAAAGGTATTGACCAGATGAGGGGCCAGCAAAGGAGAAGTCGTAGTTGAGAAACCACTGGTTCTAAATACGGAAGGAACACTTGCCACATAGACTCTGTCGGCTCCATCATGAAAATTATCATAACTTTGCTCATAATTCATCCACATGCCGGACAGGGAAAAGCTGACAAAACCTACGGTTAAGCCAATAATGCTGATCAGAGTCTGCATTCTGTACTTCAACAGGTTTCTTATTGCTATTTTCAGATAATGTTGTATCATGTATTTGTTCTTTACTTTAATATTAGCTCTTCCGCTTCGCCAAAGTTATCATATCCTGTTGTAATAACCCAATCTCCGGGTTGCAAACCGTCTGTAATCTCGTATTGCTGCGGGTTCTGGCGCCCGATGCTGAGAGGAACACGTGTAGCTTTGGTTTTGGATGCATTCAGTTTGTATATCCATTGTCCACCGGTGGATTGATAGAAGTTGCCACGAGGGATAACAATAGCCTGTTCCGGTTGCCCCAATTCTATTTGTACGCGGAAACTTTTACCTACACGTACGTTGTCAGGCATTTCTCCGGTAAATACCAAGTCCACATCGAAAGTGCGGTCTTTTACTTCGGGCACTACTTTGGTGATGCGGAGTGGATATTTGCGTCCTTGATAGTTAATAGTAGCGGGAAGCCCTGTTGTGATGCGGTCTATGTAGTATTCGCTAAGAGAAGTGTGAATTTTATATTGATCTAATACCTTGATTTCTGCAATGCCTTGGTTGGATGCTACTTGTTGTCCAGGGGTGACTTTTACAAAGCTGAGCTGCCCGGCGACGGGGGCCTTAATTATTAAATTGTCCAGTCGTTCGCAAGCACGTTCATACTTCTTGCGTTCGCGTTCCCGGTCATTATGGATCAAGTCCTTGCGAATAATGGCAACGACGGAATCCTGACGTAAACTCTCGCGTTGTAACTTTGCCTTCTTAACATTATAATTGTATTCATCTTCGGCAACTTCCAACTGAGCTTTGCTTTTAATTCCCATTTTAAACTCTTCCTTATCGAGATTGAAACTTTTTTGAAGACGAGCTAACTCATAGTTGGTCTGTAAAGTTTGTTGTTGAAGGGTCAGGCTCTTTTGCTCCATTTCAATCTCTTTCTCACGGAAAGAAATCAGTTGCTTTTCCAGATCATCGCGTTGCTCTTCGATACTATGTATCAGATCGGGATTTTCAAGTACAAGGATCGTATCTCCTTTCTGTAACAGGCTTCCCTCCTCGCCTACAATGCGATCTACGCTTCCTGATTCACGGGCATTAACGATAATGGTAAGAATGGGCTGGATAAGTCCTTCCACGTCTACATATTCCATGAACTTATCATTCTTAACTTCAGCAATCTGTACATTCTCCTGGTCGATGCGCAGTTTGCTGGGGCCGGCAGAAAGAATAATGACGTAGACAATGAAAGCGAAAAAAACAACGCCTCCTGCCAGATAATAACGGTAACGGATGTACCAAGGTTTCTTTTCAAGTTTAATATCCATGATGTTCTATTTTATTTTCGATTTAATAATCAGGTTATATACAATGGTTCTTATTCCGTTTTTATTTCCTCCGCCGGATTTCTCTGGGCGGCCTGCAATACTCGCCAGCCTATGCTGATAAGAATAATCAGAATGACTGCTGTCAAAATACCAGCATAGATCCACCAGGAAACTGTGGTTTGAATAATATAGGTTGCCAACCATTGTTTCATAATCATGTACCCTATTGGGAAAGCTATCACGGCCGCAAAAACTAACAGTACCATATATTCTTTAATAAAGATACCTATGATATCCCGTAGTGTTGCCCCATTCACTTTTCGGATAGCAATCTCCTTGCGGCGCTGCTCGCACGAGAGACTGACCAGAGAGAATATTCCGAATATGGCAATAATTACGCATACCACAGATGCCACAGATAATAATTTCATTAAAGCCCGTTCCGAAACAAGTGCATCCTCTATCATTTGTCGTACACTGGTGACTTGCATACTAAACTCCGGATAAGTTTTTTGAAAATGTGCCTCTATTTTCTTCTTGGTTTCTCCCAAACTACCTTGATAGGTGAATGTATGGATGGGTGGTAAATCGTTTGTCGATTGATTCGTAATTTGGTAAAGGCTGGGCAATGCGGGAAAAATGGGTGACAAACGAAGGTCTTTTATTACACCTGTCACAGTATAATTCTCAAATTTCTTTCCGATAGCTTCCCCGTCCCAGCCAAAGACATGGGCGGCTGATTCATTAATGAGAACATTATCGCCAGCTTCTTCCTCGTTGGGGAATGTGCCGACTGCCATTTCTAACCCAAAGAGATTGAATATATCTTTATTTAATTTGTTTTGTTGTATACTCACACTTTCAGCATCTTTTTCCTTTCCATCCCATCTATTTATTATACGAACAACGCTTCCATTAATATTAAATGGCGCATCGACTAATTGATGGTATTCGATAAAAGGAATTTGCTTCATGCCATTCTCTAATTCATGTCTATCTGTTAATCCTTCCATGTATTTCACAATACCAATTTCCATATTAGCGAATCCCATATCTCTGGATGTATAGAGGTGATGCAATTGCTTTATCATGACTATAGTACAAAAAATGAAGCCAATACTAAGAGCCAACTGAAACCACAATCCTATTTTACGAAAGAGCATGGAGAAACCTCGCCCGGATGCTGAAACTATTGATGATTGCAGCGTATGATGACGTTGTGTAAGCAGGGTCAACCAGGAAAAAAGGATGGCTGCCATAATGATTACCCCCATATATAAGATGGATTCGCGGTAGAAAAACATTCTATCCTCTTCTATCATGGACAGCTTTTTGAAAGCAGGCGACAGTACCTCAATTAATAATCCTCCTATGAATAATGCAATTACAATCAGCAGAAAAAGCTCTGACATTAAAAGTAGCATCAGACTATTGTCTGAAGCTCCGTTTACTTTGCGGAGTGCCATTTCACGTTGCCTCATGCGAATGCGGATGAGATACATGATTAAATAATTGAATAAGGCGCTTAATACAATCAGCAGGCCGATCAGACAAAATAAACGGATGTGTTCCAAATGAATAGTAGCATCATTCTGAGGATGAGTATAATGGAGTTCGGTTAAAGGAGTAAGAATCACTCCTATGTTATTTTTATATTCGGTTGTATGCCCATTGTTTTCATACTTTTCCGTAACTGATATATTCAGTAACTTCCGACTCAATTCTTCAACATTAACCCCTGAATGTAGGCGGACTAAGGTATTCATTGACTGATATCCCCACTGTGCATACTTTTGTTCGATAGGTACCAGGAAATCGAAATTGTAATTAGAGTGTTCCTTCCACTCTTTGAAAACAGCTGTAATAGTCAGCTCCTGACCGGAAAAAGACCATTCTTTCTTTATCTTTTTACCTAAAGGAGATTCTGAACCAAACAAACGCTTAGCAGCCGATTCCGTAATACCTGCTTCACTTTCGCGATGCAGAAATTGATAACTACCAGTCACCAGAGTAACAGGAAACATAAAGAAGAAAGAAGAGTCGACCTTCATATACTGATATTCTTTCCCTTCTATTTTCATATTGCGCAAACCGACTGAGCAGGCATCTTCTATTTCCGGATAATTATCTTTCAGATGTCCTGCCAGCAAAACGGAAGTGCTTCGTACATATCCCGAATGATTATGCACGGAAGTCATTCCTGCCATGTAATTGCGATCTGCTGCCGGTTGATGTATGTCGTACGTTAACTCATACCTCAGCCACATACCCGACAAGGCAAAGCTGGCAAACCCTACTGCCAAACCGATAATACTGATAACAGTCTGCGTCTTGTATTTTATCAGGTTGCGAAAAGCAACAGTCAAATAGTGCTTCAACATATTTTCAATCTTTATTTTCTTATCATCTCATCCATCACTTCTTCTATTCTTTCCGTTTCCGTCAGCGGGGCATCTTTTTCAAAATCATAAAGTGTAAGGCTACGGAGAGTATAGTACAGGCTCCAGTAATTATATAATGCAGTTATATAATTACGTCGGGCAGCATCCTTTTCGCTGATAGAAGCATTGAGATCGAGTACGGTAGATTTTCCTAAAATATAGAGCCGCCGGGCTACATCCGCACGTCGTTGTGCTGTTTCATCCGTGCGGGCGGCAATGTGTACGCGCTGGGATTGCAGATTGAATTGTTTTACCAGCTTGCGGACATTCAATTCAAAGTCTGTTTTGTCCTGCTCCACTTGAGTATAGGTCAGGTCTCGATTGGAGCGGGCCACACGAATCTGCCCCTTTCCCCGCCCCCAGTCCAGTATAGGCAGGCTGATGCCGAGGGTTACATATTGTTGATCCAGAGGATTGTGATAGGCGTCTTTTAGCTTATCACCTGTTTGTGTCAATCCGAAACGGAGATAAAGATCGGCTTTCAGTCCGGCATTAGCACGGGCATTGGCTACTTTACTCTCACTTTCTAGTTTGCGACGTTGCATGTTCAGTATATCCGGACTATTTTGGCGGGCTGTAATTAAAGCGGCATTCAGGTCTATCTGAAGATTGGGTACATGATCGCTGACGTCGACTTTGATTAGCACATCCTCTTGGATACCAAGGTATGAGCGAAGCTCCTGCATACAGTTTTCCACTTCAATATGGGCATTCATACGATTGGTCTCTTCTGTCAGTTTGTTCAGTTCCAGTTGCAACATCTCATTTTCGGTAATAGTACCTATATTATAGCGTCCTTGTGCATAGGTATATAAGGTATCTGCATTGGCATAGTTGGTAGAAGCTATTTCATAGTTACTTTGTGCTGTGGCAAGGGCAAAGAATTTTTGTGTAGCATTAGCGGCTACAAGCTCCAGAGTTTCTACATAAGTCTTTTTGGCTTCCCGGTAACGTAATGGTTCGATACGACGGTTCCATTTCAGACTGTTGTATCCGAAAAGCGACTGACTGTAACCTACATTTATCGGCGATGTCTGCCAGGAAGTAGAGTGATCGCTAAACAAGTCAAGACGCTGGGCGGAGGTTTCCACGAACAATGTACCACCTGTCCACGGAATATTCTGCGTCAAACTTAGAGTCAGGTCGGTACTCAATAGGTTTTGTTCTACAAACTTTACACTACCATCACCCATGGTGACTTTGTTAATGGCACGGTTGAGATAAGGATCGGAAGTCAGTTTCAGAGCAGGCAGATAGTTAGCCTTATAATATTTGTAGTTCCAATAAGCCGAGCGGAAGCTATGTTGGGCAGTTTGTGCATCAGGCGATTGTCGGCGAGCACGCTCTATGGTTTGCCCTAAGGTCAATTCCATGGTATGTTCTTGGGCAGTAGCAGTTACCAGACTACCGCAGGCTATCAATGATAAAAGTATATTTTTGTACATAGTATATTCCTTTTGATAATAGATATTCAAATCTTGTGCCAAAAATATAATTAATTGTTATATAGCATATTACTTCAGAGAAAGGGAATCTTACTCTGTGCCATACCGCACAAAAATAGTGCGTATACGCACACACAACACATTGATATATTACCTATCTTTGCCGACAACTGATGATAGAAAAACAATAGCTTTTATGGAACAATTAGGAAAGATACTGATAGTAGACGATAATGAGGATGTGCTTTTTGCCCTTAACCTTTTACTGGAACCTTATGCAGAAAAGATAAAAGTAGCAGTAACCCCTGATCGTATTGAACACTTCATGACGACTTTCCAGCCCGATATAATATTACTGGATATGAATTTCAGTCGCGATGCTATAAGCGGGCAGGAAGGTTTTGAGAGCCTGGAACAAATCTTGCGTATCGATTCTCAGGCAGTTGTTATTTTCATGACAGCATATGCAGATACGGATAAAGCAGTACGGGCAATTAAAGCGGGCGCCACCGATTTTATCCCCAAACCATGGGAGAAAGAAAAACTACTTGCTACCCTCTCCTCCGGTATCAAGTTGCGTCGTTCCCGATGTGAAGTGAATCTGCTGAAAGAACAGGTGGAAGTACTTAGTGGCGCAGGCAGTGGTGTAGAAGAATCTATAATTGGTGAATCAGCTGCGATGCAAGAGGTATTTGCAACGATAGAGAAATTACGCGATACAGATGCTAATATTCTTATTCTTGGTGAGAATGGAACAGGTAAAGATGTAATAGCCCGTTTGCTATACCGATGTTCGCCACGCTACGGCCGTCCGTTTGTAACGATTGACCTTGGAAGCATTCCTGAACAATTATTTGAAAGTGAATTATTCGGTTATGAGAAAGGAGCATTTACTGATGCCCGAAAACCGAAAGCCGGACGTATGGAGGTGGCAACGGGAGGTACGCTGTTTCTGGATGAAATAGGTAATCTTTCATTGTCCATGCAGGCCAAGTTACTGACAGCCATTGAAAAACACCGGATCAATCGTCTAGGGAGTACGCAGTCTGTACCTATTGATGTACGGTTGATATGTGCCACAAATGCAGATATCCGCCATCTGGTGGAAGAAGGAAATTTCCGGCAAGACTTGCTTTATCGCATCAATACGATTGAATTACACATCCCTCCATTGCGGGAACGGGGAAATGATATTATCCTCCTGGCAGACCATTTTCTGCAGCGCTATGCCCGTAAATATCAGAAGGAAATGCGGGGCTTGACGCGTGAAGCAAAAGCGAAATTACTGCGTTATCCCTGGCCGGGAAATGTGCGTGAGTTGCAACATACGATGGAGCGTGCCGTAATTCTGGGTGACGGTTCGTTGCTTCGTCCAGACAATTTCCTGTTTCAGGCTTCTTCACCCCGTCCTAAGAAGGAGGAAGAAGTACTCAATCTGGAGCAATTGGAACGGCAGGCTGTAGAAAAGGCTATGCGATTGAGCGAAGGGAATATGACGCGGGCCGCGGAGTATCTGGGAATCACGCGCTTTGCATTGTATCGGAAGATTGAGAAGTTGGGATTATAGTTTAATTAAATTCTTCATTCTTCATTCAAACCATTTATTATGAAGCGGTATTCCTTAATTGTTATCTTGCACATCTGTCTTCTGGCAGTACTTTCTGTAGGCGTCTATGTGTTATTTTGTGCAGACTTGTGGTTTAGTATGCTTATCACATTCTTGTTTCTTTTGGGGACGGGTATACACCTTTATTATATACAGATGAAACAATTGCAGATGATACGTCGCCTGACAGGCAGTTTGCGTTATAATGATATGACACAGGCTTTCCATCCACCTTATAAAAATAAGCTGATGACAGAGATGGCTGTAGAATTATCAGAAACCCTACAGGCTTTTCGTGCCCGTTTACTAGAGGAAGAAGTGAAACACCAGTATTACGAAAGTCTGTTGAATAAAGTGGATACCGCTGTATTAGTGACTGACATGTCCGGGCGTATCGAGTGGTTGAATCGTGCTGCTACTGCTCAACTGGGGCAAGATCCACAGTTGCCGTCCGAATTCTTGAATCTTCCCTCAGGTGAAACACAAGTCATGCGTATTCATCGGAATGGGGCTACTTTGGAAATGGCCGTAGCTACTACCCTTTTCGTAGCTCGTGGCATGGAAAGGCGCCTCATTAGTTTGAAGAATATACATTCTGTATTGGAACGAAATGAAATGGAAGCCTGGCAAAAACTAATCCGTGTACTCACCCATGAAATCATGAATTCCATTACGCCTATCATCTCTCTTTCCGAAACATTGAGTGAGCGTGGAGTGCCTGTGGCATTAAAAGACGCAGGAGGCGAAAAAGAATATGCCGTAATGCTGCAAGCCATGCAAACTATTCATCGGCGTAGTAAGGGATTGTTGGGGTTTGTAGAAAACTATCGTCGTCTTACCCGTCTCCCCGCTCCCGTCTGCGCGAGTGTATCAGTTCGGGAGCTGTTTACTGATTTGCAGAAACTCTTTCCAGACGAAACGATTCATTTTGAACTTCCACCTTCAGAGAAAATATTGAATGTGGATCGTGCCCAGATAGAACAGGTGCTTATTAATCTGCTAAAAAATGCCCGTGAAGCATCTGGCCGTCGCGAAGAACCCAGAATTGAGGTAAAAGCTGCTTTTGCACCCAAAGTGACTTCTTCTCTGACTTCCTGGCGTTGTACTATTACTGTTCGGGATAATGGTGAAGGTATCTTATCCGAAGTACAGGATAAAATATTTGTTCCGTTCTTCACGACGAAAACTGCCGGTTCGGGTATTGGACTCAGCCTTTGCAAGCAAATTATGAATCAGCATGGGGGAAATATTTCTGTTTATTCGGAAGCGGGAAAAGGTAGTTGCTTTACTTTACAATTCAGTTAGATGGACATTGCATCTCAAAAGGTTGTTTTGAGTCTATTAAAAAATACAAATATTATATAATCGTAAAAAATCTGTGTCGATATTTTATTGCTTTTAACAGCTACTAATTTTTCCATTATTTATTTTTGCAGCCACACAAATCGATAACTCATATTTAATTAACCATAAAATTCTATATGATTATGCGAACTAATTATTTGCTGCTATTAACCATTTTATTGGGTTTGATACCCATGAATTACACACATGCCTCTGATTCTGTACCAAGCGTGTTTCTTTATTCTCCTTACACAAAGATTTCCGTTTCTCCGGGAACGAGCATTGACTACAAGATTGATTTAATCAACAATTCGGATGCACCGGTCAATGCCGATCTGTCCGTAACTGGACTACCTGCAAGTTGGAAGCGTGAGCTAAAATCCGGTGGGTGGAATATTAACAAACTGGCAGTTTTGCCTAATGAAAAGAAAGACTTTAACTTAAAATTAGAAGTCCCGTTGAAGATAAATAAGGGTAGCTACAATTTCATAGTCTCTGCCGGAGATTGCCAACTTCCTCTAACAGTCACTGTAGCCCAACAAGGTACTTATCAGACTGAATTTATTACTGATCAGCCCAATATGCAGGGAAATTCTAAATCTACATTCACTTTCAATGCCGTATTGAAAAACCAGACCGCCGATCAGCAGTTATATGCTTTGATGTCCAATGCACCCAGGGGATGGAATGTTATTTTCAAACCTAACTATAAGCAGGCTACCTCTGCACAAGTGGAAGCAAATGCCAGCCAGAATGTGTCGATAGACGTCACCCCGCCAGCCAATGTAGAAGCTGGAAATTATAAAATTTCAGTACGTGCGGTTGCCGGTAATACATCTGCAGATCTGGACTTGGAAGTAGTGGTTACGGGTACTTATCAAATGGAACTGACCACTCCACGAGGATTGTTGAGTACTGAGATTACTGCCGGAGATGTGAAGCGCTTGGAACTGGTAGTCAGGAATACAGGTTCTTCTTTACTAAAAGATATCAAACTCTCATCCGGTAAACCTGCAGATTGGGAAGTTTCTTTTGAACCGGCTAAAATAGAAATGCTGAAAGCGGGAGAAACATCTACTGTTACGGCTGTAATGAAGGCTTCGAAAAAAGCCTTACCCGGGGATTATGTTGCAACCATGGAAGCCAGAACTCCCGAAGTGAATGCTACCGCACAATTCAGGATTGCAGTAAAAACGCCTATGCTTTGGGGATGGGTAGGAATATTAGTTATCGTTGTAGCCGTGGGAGGTGTCTACTATCTATTCCGAAAATATGGAAGGAGGTAATTATGGGCGAACAAGTGATTGTACTTACCGATTTGACAAAAAAATACGGTAATTTCACTGCTGTAGACCATATTAGCCTGTCAATCTGCAAAGGAGAAATCTTCGGATTATTAGGTCCGAACGGTGCGGGAAAATCCACAACTATCCTTATGATGCTGGGGCTGACGGAGCCGACTTCCGGCAAAGTGGAAATTTGTGGAATAGACTCTACTACAAACCCTATTGAGGTTAAGAAGAGGATAGGTTATCTTCCCGAAGATTTAGGCTTTTATGATGAAATGACCGGATTGGAAAACCTTGTCTATACAGCACTTCTGAATGGTCTTTCAAAGAGGGAGGCTGAGGAGAAAGCAAAGGAACTCATGTACCGGGTAGGGCTTTCCGAACAGGCAAACAAAAAGACCGGAAAGTATTCCCGTGGTATGAGGCAACGCTTGGGCTTGGCAGATGTACTGATTAAGAATCCGGAAATCATAATTCTGGATGAACCGACATCGGGTATCGATCCTGCCGGAATTCAGGAATTTATAGAACTGATTCGTAATTTGAGCAGAGTGCATTCCCTGACTGTATTGTTTTCTTCCCATAACCTGGATCAGGTGCAAAAGGCTTGTGATCGTGTGGGTTTGTTTAATCACGGAAAATTATTGGCACAGCTTGATCTCAAGGAGATGGAGGGTAAGCAGGTTGAACTTATTGATGTCTACAATGATTATGTAAAGGAAGGAGGTGAGAAGCATGAACAGAGTTGAGCAGCCCTTCTGGGTTATTGTGAATAAGGAAATCCGGGATCATGTACGTAGCTGGCGCTTTATTATCTTACTTGCCATTATTACACTAACCTGTCTGGGGGCTTTGTATACATCACTCACCAGTATGCGCGAGGCTATCAAGTCAGGTGGTGTGGAAGATACTTTTTTCTTCCTGAAATTGTTTACTGTATCGGATGGTACGTTACCTTCCTTCATTCTATTCATTAACTTTTTAGGACCGTTGCTGGGCATTGCCTTGGGATTTGATGCCATGAATTCGGAACAGAACAAGGGAACATTGTGCCGTATATTATCACAACCGATACATCGTGATTGCATAATCAATGCCAAATTTGTGGCTGCATTGATCGTGATTACAATTATGCTGTTTGTATTGGGATTCTTGGTAATGGGTGCCGGATTGATCGCTATTGGTATTCCACCCACGCCGGAAGAATTTGCCCGTATCATTTCCTTTTTGGTTCTCAGTGTTTTCTATGTAGGGCTTTGGTTGAATATGGCGATACTATTCTCACTTTGTTTTCGGCAGACGGCGACCTCAGCCTTGGCTGCTTTGGCAATATGGTTGTTCTTCAGTGTTTTCTATACGATGATTGTCAACTGGATTGCCAAAATGTTGATGCCTTCTGATATGATGTCTCCTTATTATGCCATCGGTTATCAGAAAATAGTTTGGGGCATAATGTCGTTGAATCCGTGTGAGTTATTTAATCAGGCAACTTCTGTACTGCTGATGCCGTCTCTCCGAAGTTTGGGGCCGTTAATGATGGAGCAGGTCCAAGGGGCTATACCCAGTCCTCTCCCATTGGGACAGAGTTTACTGGTTATATGGCCACAGTTGACAGGATTGATTGCAGTTACAATACTTTGCTTTGCCCTTTCTTATATTATATTTATGCGTAGAGAAATTCGTTCAAGGTAATTGATTGGTTGGGGTAAGAAGAAATCCTTGGCGATACTTTATATTTTAAAGTCGTCAAGGATTCATATGTTACAGTTTGTATTATTTCTGCCTTACATACTCCAGAGTGTATCCGTAATTAGAGCTCAACACTAAAGAATCCGGTGTTAACTTGTCAATTTTCAGAGTATCCACACCTTCTATTTCTATTCCATTACCAATGCTTTTTACTGTCAGGTAAAGCTGATCGCCTTGTTGTTCCCATTCTTTGTATACCAGTGTGTGCATATTAATGGAAGATGCTTCTCCATTCTCTTCCAGTTTGATGCCTTGTACTTCTCCGGGTTGTCCATTAATGGGCATTACCCACGATCCTACTACTGTAACGGGGGCTTTAGTGCCACCACATGCAGCAAATACGACTGCCATGACAGCCATACTAAAGATTTGTTTTTTCATGATGTCTTTTTTATTATAGTGTAACGTTGAAATCAGCCAATTGTTTTTCGGGGCATAAAGTTAGTTGAAAAATATCGTTTTGCCAGCTATTATTTTATGTTTTCTGCATTCCTATCTAATATATATGTTGGTGAGGTATATTGATATCTCTGCTACCTATCCGGATATAGTCAAGTCCGTACCAAGTCCGTATAAAGGTACCTTTATTGGGAGTTGATACGGACTTGGTACGGAGATGACACGGAGGTGACTATACTTTAATGAGCATTCAAGACCTCTTCTGAAACTTTTTTAATAAAAAAACTTCAGTTTTCTTTGCTTATTACAAAATACTTTCTACCTTTGCACTCGCTTTTAAGAAATAAGGCATTCGGGGTGTAGCGCAGTCCGGTTAGCGCACCTGCTTTG
>OHDI01000121.1_pt1 | contig 70124 bp, 55 predicted proteins | sample 1566981 | NCBI WGS metagenome assembly OHDI01 (sample SAMEA3879509, study PRJEB24766) | human gut metagenome | biome: human-associated habitat; feature: feces | place: USA | collected 1985/1987 | reverse complement strand
ACCGAACTCATGCTATCTGAATTATTAATCAGTCCAAACTTTGGGGTGCACATCAATCACTCTTCCCCTTCTTTTTTGGATGTATAACTGATATAGTTGCTCGGATGGATCACGCATATCTGCCCGTCCGGTGTTCCGAAATCAATGAGGATCGGATATTTGTAAAGCGGCAGATAGTATTTCCGTCCGAAAGATTTGCGGATTGCCTCCGCAGCCAGCAGGATTCCCGAGTCGGCCGTTATAGGACGTTCGTATCCGGGATGTTGCCGCATGATCTCTTGGCGGCATTTATTGATGTCGTCGAGCGTAAAGACCTCTCCGCGGATGATGCGCAGCAGACGCAAGGTAAGTTCGTATTCGTGGGACAAATTTCGACGTTGGTCGCCGTTTGGAGCTTCTTCCAACTCTTTCTTCAGCCGTTCGGCTCTTTCTTCGAATGTTGCCATATTTATAGTCCTTTTTGTGTAATGATTCTGTTATCGGCAAGGGGCAGTAAAATTCCGAGGCCTTTGCCGTCATTCATCCTGTGGTAGAAAATCCCGGACGTATTTCTTGGCCGTGTAAATGTCGCGTTCGATGGTAAGTCCGAACGGCAGACGAAGGGATGCCAGTTCGGAGAGCATCAGGTAGCCCCACTCCCATTCGTGGATATGACAATAACCGAACAGGCACCAGTCGTCGCCTTCGCGTTCGGCTTCGGTGATGAGCCATGTGCCCGAGCCGCAGGGGTTGAAATACTTGACGAGGACTTCGGCATCCATTCCTTTCCCATCCTGTGAGTGGATAGGATGTTTCTCGAATTTCGAGATGATCTGTTTTGTGAGCAGTGTCATAGAGAATAAAATTTCAGACTGCCCGGAACGCCCGGACAGCAAGAGCCGAATAGCCGCTGCGGGCGACAAAGACAAGGCGAAGACCTTGGCGTGTCGCATGCAGCGGCTATCTTGCTGGACGGGTCGGCGTAAGAAAAAATCATTTTCGCTCTTTGCTCACAGCAGGATAAATAGTTATCTTTGTTATGGACTACTCTAAATGATAAGCAGATGATGAACAGAATTATATTGATCGGAAACGGGTTCGATTTAGCGCACGGACTGCCGACGAGTTACAAAGACTTTATTCAAGGATATTGGATTTTTCAAAGACGCAGATTATTGGAAGATACAAGTGATCCAACAGACGGATTATGCTGTATTAAAATAGATAATCCGGACGATATCAAGAAACTGGAACATTTTAGCTGGATTTTGGATAATTCGATGTTCCGATTCCAACGTGGCTGGCAGCAGCAACAGCAAATTGAAGAGTATAATAATTTCTTCAATAGTTTGCCTCTAAAATATGAAAGTCGGTTTTTCGAGGCAATAAATCAGTCTATTGAATTAAGAAATTGGGTAGATATTGAGAGTGAATATTATGCATGGCTGAAGAATATTTTCAAACAAGATAGATGCGAATATACCGATCCGGTTCAACTCAACGAAGAGTTGGATTTAATAAAAGGATATTTAACCGGTTATTTGAAATTTGCACTCCAAAATCAAATCAAGCCGGAATTGATAAAGGATTGCATTCGTACAACTATCTACGAACCTTTCAAAGCCAGAGATATTTCCAATGAAGGGAAAGAGGCATTTTTGCAATTTGTGGATGAGAGGTGGGAAAAAGCGGAAAACAAGGAGAATACTGAAAGATGTATTTTTTCCCGCAAATACGGATATTCATTTAGAGATATGGAATCCGATATAGAGTATTATAAAAAAGTAACAAATAATTTATTATCAAATCATATAACCAATGTTGAAACTACGCCAACCGATATTCCGGATTATTATCTTCTTCCCGACCAGATATTGTTCCTGAATTTCAATTATACACGAACCGCAGACTTATATATTGACAAAGACTCCGACTTCAAAATAAACCATATTCACGGGGAGTTGGATAACGATAGGAATCCCATCATTTTCGGCTATGGGGATGAAATGGATGAGGATTATAAGACGATTTCGAATTTGAACGATAACAGCTATCTGACGAATATCAAATCGATCCGTTATCTGGAAACGGACAACTACCGTCGGTTGCTTCGGTTTATCGACTCCGCCCCATACCAAATATATATCATGGGACACTCCTGCGGCAATTCGGATCGCACATTGCTCAACACCTTATTCGAGCATAAAAACTGTGTGTCGATAAAACCTTACTATTACGAGTGGATAGACGATAATAGAGTGCGAGCCGATAACTATATCGAGCTTGTTCAGAATATTTCGCGCAATTTCAACGATATGCAGAAGATGCGGGATCGGGTTGTGAACAAGTCCTATTGTCAACCCCTCACACCGGTTAATGGGCAGCCATAAACCAAGCGGCAGCAATTCATAAAATTGCTGCCGCTTTTTCGGTATTATTCGCTTGGCGTCCAATCCGGTATTTCGATGGTGTCGGCATCGATTACCGGGCATCGGATAATCTCCACGGTCTCCTTTTCGTAGACGTTGCAACTCACGAAAAGCGATGCGATGAACATGCCCCAGATCAAGGCAAGGATGCAATACCGGATCGCGTATTTGATTTTCTGTTGTTTCATAATAACTTATTGTTTTAAGAGTTCAGCAATTTCCGGATCGAGATTACCCCGATACTCCATGCGCTCGTCCAATCGACAGGCTTCGAGAAAGTGACGGCGCCCCTCCGCCTTGCGTCCCAGCCGCGAACAGGCTATGGCCCGCAGATACTCCGTCACGGCATCTTTGGGCATCGTGGCAAGCAGCTCCATCGCCTGCTCGTTATGATCCAGCGACAGATGCGCCACGACGGTATTACGGTCGTTGTAGTCGTTGAGAATGTACAAGGCTTTGGCGTATTTGCGTTTTTGCAACAGCTCCACACCACGGGTATAGGTGGTATCCAACTCCGTGGTGTGAATCGTATCCTTTACCATCCCTTTGCGCCGCAGGTTGTAGCGGAAATTCACGGCCCGCAGCTGCGGGTAGATCACCGAGCGGATATAGGCATAGTCTTTCGGGAACCGCTGCCGGATGGCTTGCTCCCGCCGGTCGGGATTCTTTTCCTCGGCGATCAGCTCCAGAATAGCGTCACGGTTTCCGATCTCCCGGTCTGTTCGGATGCGGTTCGTCAGTTCCGTCCAGTCCTCGGCCACCCACCGCACAGTCAGCATTGTGTCGATGCTTCTGCCGTATCGGCGGACGAGGTAGCGTTTGAGCGCCGCGGCCCTTCCTTGCGAAAGACGGTCGTTGAAAGCGTAGGCTCCTTCCGGAGACGATGCCGCCGTCAGCGTGATGGTATCGACGTAAAACTCCTGCTGTTCGACGATCTGCCGCATCAGGCCGGTGATCTTATCCAACTGCCGCCGGTTGTCGCCCAGCGTATCGACCACACGGGTATCGCCCACGAAGAACTGAATGTAGTTGCGGTCTTCGACGGTCACGAACTTGTCAATGACCTTGATGCGATACCTCGGTACGGTATCTACAAAGGATAGCATCGAGGATACGACGTAGCTCAGCGTATCGGACGGCGGCAGACGGTAGGCGCTGTCGTCCACGGCCAACACCTGCCCCTGAAGCGTTACGAGCATCTTCTTCGAGGTCTCATCGGTCTTCACCTCCTGCGAGTAATAGTACGTGACGGTGCTCCGGCCTTCGATCAGCGAGTCGAGTCGGGCGTCTTCCGGATAGGGAAACTTCACGAAGCGGTTGAAGGCCGCCTCGCACCCCACGGTATCGGGACGGAATCGTTCGACGTAGGTCTCGTACTGCCAGTAGTCGCGCTGTTGCAGCAGCGAGAAGCGGCCGCCGCGGATCACCAGATCTTCGAGCGGCACGGATTCGTCGGGTTTGTGAAGTATCGGTGTGATTACGACGCTGCGGCTGCGGCCCAACAACTGCTTGGGCAGCGTTACGATGAAATCCATTACGACACGCCCGTTGCGTTCGGGAATCGACCGCATGCGTGAGGTGACCGTCACCTGCTCGATCTGAAGCGCCATCACGCGCTCACCGTCGGCAAGCGTATCGACCGGGGCGAGATAGAACGTATTGCTGTCACGCTGCAACTTCACGACCTGCGGGCGGTAGTCCTGCTGCCGCTCATGCCGTTCGGCGCGGGTAAGTTGCGCCAGACGGGCCGTCGCCTGCTGCCGCTGAAGCCGTCCGGCTACTGAACAGCCGAACATCATCCATAAAACCCCGACGGTGATTCCTACAGTTATGATTTTACGTGTGTTCATCGTTAAAAGATGTAGGAAAACGATACCTCTAACTTTGTCGGCGCGAGCGTCCAGCGGCGGTAATGGTAAATATACTCGTCGTCCCAGTCTCCGACCGTGGGGTCGCGGCGCGTGTCCTTCGTGCGGTAAAGCCCTACGCCGGCTTCGACGGCGACGTTCCAGCGTTTCGAGAGCATCCACGCATACCCGTAGCTGACACCCAGACCGCAGGCATGACCCTTATAGCGTTTTGTCCGGCTTCCGAGGTCGTAGCCGACATAGGTGAGATGTTGTCCGAGAAAATGCCCGACGAAGGATTCGTAGAACCAGTAGCGGCCGCCGAGCTGCACGGCATGGAAGTTCATCGAGAGGGATGCGGTTTTCACCGGGTTCCAGTAGCCGGACAGCTCCAGCGACCAGTTATCCGTCAGGGCCGCTTCGGCCCCGGCGTTCAGCGTCGCGCTGCATGCCGCAAGGGCGTTGGCCCTTACGGCGAAGATCTGCGCCGCAGCCCGGCGGGGCGCTCCCCACAAAGCCGCCAACAGCAAGACCGCCGTAATGAATATTCGTTTCGTTTTCATTTATTCTGTCTGTTTGAAGATTATTGTACGGCGTATTCGACCATTCCGTTCTCTGATGCCGTGCGGGAGAAAGTCGCTTCGTAATCGGTCACGGAGTAGTCCGTGTAGCCAGTTCCGAGATCGAGCGTCGCCGAGGCGCGTCCCCTCATCCGGTCCGCCTCGATCTTTACGTTCATCGTACAGGTCAGCGTCTTGGTCGCCCCGCCCCGCAGCACTACCGTCACTGTGGGGTTTAGGGTAATCGTCAGATCGTTCATAACCGGATAGGTCCCTTCCGCAACGACCTCGATACCGCCCGATATTTTACTGAAGGAGCACGTAAAGCAGGAAACGGTTTTGATTCCCGTGACAAAGGAGTCGAAGAAGGCGCTGTTGCCCTTTTCATCCGTCACGGTGATGCGGTAGGGATTCTCCCCGACGGCCTCGGGACGAATACGCAGCGGGTAGGTGCCGTTCCCCGCCACCGTATAGCCCGTGACGGGCCCGATGTCATCCGTCAGGTTCCGGAACAGGGTCGGCGTACCTTCGATCTGCACGGTATAAGTCCCGTCGTAATCGTCCTGCTCGACGGTGAAGTCCACGCGGGCGCGGTCGAGCGCCGCCAGTTCGAACTTGTCCTGCGTGAAGGATACCCGCAGCGGCTCGCGGACATAGCTCGTCTGCAACACCCGCTCGGCATGCAGCCCGGTTTCGTCGGTCAGGACGAGGCGCAGCCGCACGTCGCCCTCCCGTTGCTGCGTATAGGCGATCTCCGCGATTCTCTCCCCGTCGCCGGAGAGAAATGGATAAGGCACTCCGAAGAGGATCGGCTCGCCGTCCAGGGTAACATCGCCGTCACCCTCTTCCCGCTCGCAGGTCAGGACGCAGGTGCTCCGGTCGTTGTTCGTGCCGACGACCCGGAGCTGCGCCGTGGCGGTTCTGCCGGGCGCATGACGTTCGGCGAAAGGCGTCACGGATACCTCGGTGGTCGAAACCCGCCAGTCCACGGTATTGCGTCCCAGAATCCGGGCCTCGATGCGGTAGACCCGGTTGCGGGCGATGTTGAAGTCCGAGGTGTTGTTCTCCCCCAGGTAGATGCGGTAGACGACGTGCAGGCCGTCCGCCTCGCCCTCGATCAGGATATAAGCGGCATATTCCGGGGCATTGGCCTCGTTCTTCTGCTCCTGTCCCGGAATCGAGACGTTCTCGCCCTGCAGGTTCTCCGGGAGGTAGTAAACGGCGGAATAGCCGTCGCCGTCCGCCGGGAAGGCTTCCGTCGCGGCGCACTCCCCGTCTGCGGTGATGCGGCCCTCGCCGAAGAGCGCCGCGAAGCGCGGGACGTTGCACAGACGTACGGAACGCACGGAGAGCGAATTTCTGAAATCGGCAGCCACGGTGTAGCTGAAATCGACCTTCGCCACGGCCCGCACGAGTTCAATAGCGATCTGCGTCGTGCCGCACACGGTAAACGTCCGCATGGCGGACATGGGAAGCGTTCCGGAGTCTGATCCGTCAGGGTTCCATGCGCTGCGCAGCGCCCGCACCTCGGCTTCGGGCAGCGGCCCGGTGTCCGTGCCGAGGTTGGCGACGGCATAGAGGGTGTATCGGCCGTCGGGAAGCTCCAGCGCGACGGTGCGCTGCGAGGCGGCGTACACGTGCCGTGCCGGAGCATCGTTTGCCGGGAACAGATAAAGGTTGATATCCTCGACGCGGCTCTCGTCCGCAACAGCCCGCGTGCCGGGCAGAGCGTCGCAGGAGAACGTAAAGGTCACATGCCGGGGGCCGTGTACGGCCGGAGTGCATACGGGCATCTCGTCCGAGCAGGAGCCGGCGAAAAGCAGCGTTCCCCAAAGGATATGGATGAGGGTTTTCATGGTTTTATCTGAAATAAGCGTAAATAACGGCGGGATCGTCGTCCGGGGAGAAACGGTACTGCTCCTCGTAGCTCAGAACCCCGGTATGGTCGGCATTCCGGCACCAGCCCTCGAACAACCGGTCCGCATCGGGTGTGGCGACGAGCGTACAGCCTTCGTCAGGACAATATATGAGCGAGTACCACGAAGAGAGCGTCATGTCTTCGACCACACGCAGCGCGTCGGGCGAGGCGACGGTGCCTTTCCCGTTGCTGCCGTCGAACCATTTGGTGTAGACCCGAAGCAGGTGGGCGTAGCAGTACGGAAAACCGAACGAGGCGACCTCCCCGTAACGGTCGAGGATATGAACCCGGAACATAAAGCGGCACTCCTCGCGCGTGAAGGACGGCGGCCAGTAACGGATATCGTAGTCGTTCTCCGGGCCCCGGATCTCCATCGTCCTTGCAACGGCGCCCCATTGGCCCTCGAAACCGAAATACCGCACGTCTCCGGTCTTCAGCTCCACGAAGGCTTCGACCCCGGCCTCTTCGTAATGCCCGCCGAGCCGCAGCGTCAGACGCATCGGCTGCCGCTCCAGCAGAAAACCGTTCGACAGCGCAGCCTCCGGCGTGCATTGCACCTCTACGGTATAGGCCCGGATACGGGTGTCGACCTCGGCGTCGCCACGAATCGTGATGTCAAGCGTATAGTGCGTATTGGCCCGTATGTCGAAGTTCGAGGTGTTGTTGCCGCCCGGATAGACGCAGTAATCCAGCACCTTGGAGCCTCGCAGGGCGCGGATGCGCAGGAACGTCGCGTCCGCCGGGGCGTTCGCGGGGCCCTTGTCCCGCTGGTCGGCGATCGAGGGAACCTCGCCCTGCAGGTTCGGAAGCATGTAGAACGTCCCCGTCAGGGTCTGCGACGACGAGCCGACGATTTCTCCCGCCGTATATTCCGCAGCTCGCCGGCCGGGGTCGAAGACCTGCGCCCGGGCCGGGAGGTTCACGGGTTGGACGCTGTGCAGGCGGATGTCGCCGGCATCCGGTGCGACAGAGATGTTGTAGGTGACTTTCGCCACGACGCGCTGCACCTCGACGGTCGGAAGCGTCACCGTTTCATCCGACGAGGGAATCGACACCTCGCCTTCATAAGCCATCGGCAGCGTATCGTAGTCGTCGGCGTGCGTAACGGCGAGATTCTCCCATGCCGGGCTATCGCCCGTGTCGCGGCCCATATTGGCCGCAATGCGCAGCAGGTAGTCGCCCGGCAGACACTCGAAGCGCAGCGTCGGGGAACTCTGGTAACGGTGCAGGACGACATTACGGTCGGCGTCGAGAAGGTAGAGGTTCAGGTCGCGGATCGCCTCTTCGTCCGCAGCGTGGGTCACGGCCGTCATCGGGTCGGGACATACGGACATGCGGACTGAAACGCCGCGGGGTTGCGGGCATGCCGATCTGTCCTCGGCGATGCAGCTCCACAGAAACGGGAGCACTGCGAATATCCACAGGTATCTTTTCATGGCAGTGGGAATTTTACGAGGTTTCAACTACTCCCGGACGCAACGCACGGGATTGGCGGCATAGCGGTAAAAATCCGTCGTATTGACGAACGGCGGGTAGTTGCTCGTGTCGAATACGATCGAGGTGCAGGCCACGTCGTGGAACACGCCGGTCGAGCCTCCCCAATGCAGATAATACGGGGCATTGGTGTAGAGCCTTCCGAGCGACCCGTTGCGGTCGTAACGCCCCTCATAGAATGTTCCGCCCAAAGGTATCTTCGCCGTTTGCGTGCCGTTGCAGCGGATCGTAACGTAATAAGGTGCCGATACGCTTATCCGCTCTATTCCCGCGAAATCCTCGGCACCGGGCACTTTCCAGCCCAGAGGGCACGGATCGTAAATGGATTTATGGCTGGTGCGGCTGATATTGTTTTTCCCGGTCGTGACGTTGCCCCAGAGGTTCGGGTGGTGGTCGCAGAGCCAGTCCAGCGAAGAAGCCCACTCTTCCCAGTCCTCGAAGGATACGCCGTCCATATAGGTCGTAGGATGCGCTGTGGCCCATTCGAGGGTCATCACGTCGTAGGGCGACTCGGTTCCGGAAGTCCGCGGATCGCTCTCGGCATATTCGAATCCCGCGGCATAGACGGTCGGAGCCTGTATATAAGCGTCCGTCGCCGTGGCCGGATACGGGAACGGGTCTTTGCGACCCCACTGGTAGTAAAGGCCGCGCGAGGCGGGCAGTGTATAATCCGTTTCCAGCGCTCCGAGGTTACGATCCATAAAGACAGCTCCCGAAGCATAGGTCTGTGCCGTGGCCGCCGGATCGTAGTCCACGGCCCAGATATGCCACGACCAGAGGCATTCCCCACGGCTGTCGAAAAGCCCGACCACGGCGTTGCCGTGCGTCGTACCGGTCGTAAAGGTGATTCGTCCGTCCTGATATCGCACATCCTTAACGATCGCCTCGCTCAGCGTTCCCGTCTCCCACAGTATGCGGGCAGAGACGCCCGACAGACGCTTGGGAGTGACGTTGAGCGTCGTGCGGCCGTTACCCATCGTCGCGGCGTCGAACGAATAGAAAGTGTTCAGTACAGGGGCAATATAGCAGTTGGCCGTACCCTCGTCGTCGAGCGGCCGGGTGTTGGCCGTGAATTTCGGAAAGATCGACGCATCGTTCGATGCGGGGGTGTAGAGATAGGTCGTCGATGACGACAGCCGCTGCGTATAGCCGTCCGTGGTGTACCATCCCTCGAAGCGGTAGCCCGCGGCAGGAAGCGCCACCAGCGTACAACCCATCTCGTGACACATGACGACGTGATTGCGCGTTCCGGAGATTTCAGCGTCATAGAGCGCTTGGGAGACGTTCACCCAACCTTTGCCGTTGTCGGCAGTCTCGACGACGACCTGAAGGCGGTTTGCAAAGCGGCGGCGGAAGTCGAACGACTGCGCAAGGCCCGCATCGTCTTCGACCGTTACGGTATAGACTACTTGGGAGTTCGCCGTAGTATAGACCGGAAGGTCGTAGTAAAGGAAATATTCATTCAGCCCCGGTTGGTTCGCAAGCTCCAGATCGCGGCCCGTGCCGATGGAAGCATCGTCCACGAGCAGGCGATCCCTGTCGCCCTGCGAGGCCGTGATGTGTCCCCGCAGCGTCAGGGGCGCCGGATCGCCCTCCACCTCGACGAACAGTTCGCCCATCACGTCGTATGTGCAGTAGCCGCCGATCGCATTTTCCGCGTAAGAGTCATAGACGTTGAGCGTATAGCTGCTGACACGGGTGTCGACCTCGCTGTCGCCAAGGATCGAAATCGCGAGCCGGTAATGTACGTTGGCCCGGACATTGAAATCCGTGGTGTTGTTATCGCCCAGGTAAATGTAATAGGCCAATACCTTAGCTCCCCGTACAGCCCGGATCAGAAGATACGACGCATTCGCGGGGGCATTGTCCGGATTCTTATCGCGCTGGTCGGTAATGGACGGAACCGTGCCCTGCATATTCGGAAGCAGATAGCAGTTCCCCGAAATATGCTGTCCCGAAATCCCGCTTTCCGGGCAGTCCGTGTAGTCGTCGGGGGCGTCCGACGGCCGGGCCGCCACGTCGAAGACCGACACCGCACGCGGCACGGAACAAAGCTGCACGGAGCGAAGCTCGATGTCTGCGGGTTTGACGGCGATATCGTAGGATACCTTCGTCACGACACGCTGCACCTCCACGACCGGAAGTGTCAGAATACCGCCGGACGAGGACGTGATCGTAACGTCGCCCTCATAGGACATCGGCAGCGTATCGTACTCGTCGGCGTGCGTAACGGTGAAGTCTTCCGATGCGGGATTCTCACCAAGGTCACGGCCCATATTGGCGGCGATACGCAGCAGGTAGTTGCCGGGCAAGGACGTGAAGCGCAGCGTCGAAGAGCTCTGGTAGCGGTGCAGGACGATCTCGCCGTCATCGTCATAGAGATAGAGGTTCAGGTCGCGGAGCGCCTCTTCGTCCGGAGTGCGGGTTACGGCCGTCATCGGGTCGGGACATACTGTCAGCCGAACCGAAACGTCGCGGGGATAAGGGCATGCCGACCTGTCTTCGGCGATGCAGCCCATAAGGGTCGCGGCAAGACTTATCGACAGGATATATAGTAATCTTTTCATAGCTTTGAAAGAAAAAGGGCTCCGCCCGAAAGACAGGGCGGAACCCGGTACGACATGCGGACTACGCTCCCAGTTCGACGGACTGCGTGACGGGCGTCTCCCAGTCGGCGACGCTTACCGACACGACGCAATCCTGCCCCACGAGGCCCGTGATGTTGGCCGCGATGCGGTAATAGCCGTTGCGCAGGATCTCGCCGGCAGCCTTGCCCGTCAGTTCCACCGAGTAGGTCACCTCCGAGCGGTCGTCCGTGGTCGAGCCGTTGCCGTCCTGATCGTATGTAGCGTTGATTTCCAGCAGCACACGGTTTCCCGCCGTTAAAGAGCCGTTCTCGAAGCAGTAGAACAGGGCGTTGTATTTACCTGAAGCCGTGGCGGGGGTCTGGGTATGCGTGTAGCTCAGGGCCCCGGGCGTCGGAGTTCCGGCTACGACCAAAGACTGCGAGGCCGCCTTGGAGAGTTTTACGGAGTTGATCGTAAGCGTCCCGGAATATTTGTCGGCGAACGAGGGATCGATGCTCGTCTGGAGAGCAATCTTCGCTACGGTGCGTTTGAGCGTGATGCCGACATTGGTTGTGGAGTTCACGGCGCCGACGGTCTTGGTCGCGGAGCCCGACATCACGAAGCCGCCCGAACGCTTGGCTGCGGTGGACACCTCGGCGAAGGTGCCGTTGTAGGCTGCAGCAGAGCTCTCCACGAGAGCCGTAAGGGCCGCCCGGGTCTTGACCGACGAGACGTCGTAGTTCGCAATGGCGTAGAACGAGCACTCGGTACCGGCCGCAGATTTGGGAAGCGAGAAAGTCGCAGATTTGGACGAGAGTTCCGACAAGGCGAAGTCACGGCGGATGATAAGTGCTCCGCTATTGTCGAAGGCGAAGACCGAGAGCGACGAGAGCGAGGATTCCCACGCCTCGGCCTTGGCCGAAGTGTCGAAGAATGCGCGGGTGTCGGCCTCGTCCGCTCCGGTGAGCGTGATGGCGATCCGTGCAGTGTCGGATGTTTCAGGCATCGCGGGGTCGAGCGTGTCGTCGGTTTTGTCGCACGAGGCGAACAGGGCGGCGGCTATGGCGGCCGCAGCAAAAAGAATCTTTTTCATCGTGTAATAAGAAATTAAGTGAATGAACTATTTACGCTTGTTGCGTTTTGGATATCGGGGTTGTTCGGAGTATGGGACAGGCGGCTTTTCCTTGCGCGCCGGGCTGTGGTAGCCCGGGACGCCGTTCTCGTCGATCCAGTTGCGGATGCCGGTGCGGAGTTCTTCCTTGAACTGCCGGAATTCCGGACGTTCCGAAAAGTCGTCTTTCAGATCGTAGGCCCGAAAGATCGGAGCGCAGATACGCACCAGTCGCAGGGCGATCTCCTGTCGTTGGTTTTCCGGAATAATCGGGAAGTCCGTGGCGAGGATCAGGTGGACGGTGTCGTATTTCGAAAAGAGCAGGCCCCGGAACAGGACTTTGTCGGCGGCACGGACGGCCGAAGCGGCAGGCACTCCCAGTTCAACGCTTTGTGCGTAGCTTTCGAAGGCCAGACGGCTGCGCCGTTCGATCATCACATGGTGGAACTGACGCGGAGGATGGCGTATTTCGAGAAAATGCCGCAGGCGCTCCCGGAACCATTTTTCATCGGGGGTTTCCATCGCAGGAGCGGATTAGCGTTTGCGACCGCGGCCCTGACCCTGACCCTGATCCGGAGCCTGCTCCTGCGCTTTCTCGGCCTTCTGCTCCTGCTTTTCCTGTTGCTCCTGACGGCGCTGCTGCGAGAAATCGTAGACCACGCCGTTCGAGCGGGGGTCGATACGCAGGATACAATTCAGCGCCTTGCCGTTCTTGCCCAGAATGGGATGTTCCTTCTCTTTCGAACAATCCAGACCTTCGGGGCTCAGCAGGGCCGTGCGCTGACGCTCGTCGAGCTGCTTGTCGAGCTGCGGAGAGATATAGGGGCGGCTGAACTGGTAGTCGGTCATCTTGTATTCGTTCGAGAGGACATCGAAGCCCACTTTGCCTGAATAGGTGATGTCGCTGCCGCGCATGGAGCAGCCTTCGACGAAGACGCGGCCGCCCAGAGCCAGTTCGTTCTGCTGCGTATCATCCAGACGCACGCCGTTGAAATAACGCAGATCGGGAACTTCGTTTTTCGGAATGGTGACAAGGCGGTTCGTCGCGGGATTCAGCGTGGCGAAGCACCACTCCTTCTCTCCCGTGTGCGGATTGGGAAGTTCGTACAGCCGGTCGGGGGTCTTTCCGGCCAACAGCTGCTCCTTCTCACTCGTGGAGAACATCATCCGGTACTCTTCGCGCTCGAACTCCGGACGCGGAAGGGCACTCGTCAGACCGACCTGCACATCACCGTTCATGTCCTTATAGGGATGCAGGGCGAACTGACCTGCGACGGGAATATTGCCGATCTTGAGGGTCACGTCATGCAGGTCCGTCGTCGGAAGGCCGTGCTTCATCGCCTCCAGTTCTTTGGGAGTAACGATGATACCCATCTCTTTCAGCTCCTGCAATTTCAAATCCGGAGTGTCGAACTTGACCTTTTCGAGCTGGTACGAGGTGACACGATGATCGTAGAGGGCTTTGAGGCCCTCAGGGTCTTTGGGATTGTCGGCAAGGCGCAGCAGCGATTGTGTGACTTCGCTGGCCTTGTCGGCGGCGACTTTCAGAAAATGAAACGGCTTGGCGTTCTCCTGCGACATGAAGCCCTTGATGAAGGCCGCGACTGCGGAGCTGTTGCGAAGTTCGTAGAACGCCGGTTTGTTGGCCGTGAGCGGTTGCGTCGTCGTAACCTTGTATTGGTTACCGCTTTGTTTGAGGTCGGAGACGGCCTCCACGGCGCCGTTCTGCTCGTTGTAGAGCAGGAGCGTTTCCTTGTACTTCGGATCGGCCTGTTCGGGGGCCTGAATCGGTTTTTGATTCTGATTTTCTTCGGGCATAACACAAAATGTTTTAAGTGAAACAAAAGGTTCATGCCGCGAATATAGAAGCATGTTTTCCGAAACGATGCCCATGTCCGCTCCAGTCCGCTCCAGTCCGCACCGAGGCAAAAATTACGGTTTTTTCTTGGGTAAAAGTTTCGCGAGATCCGGATCGGCTTCGATACGTGCGATCTCCCGGCGGACAAGCTCCGCAACGTCGGCTTTGACACGGTAATAATTCTCTTTGACGATCTCCTCCATGTGATCCTTGCCGTCCTCACCGACAAAAGAGGATATTTCGGGAATGGGGACATAGGCTGCTGTTTCCGCCTTGACCTTATCGTTGTCGATGACGATCTCGGCATGGAAGATCTTCTGCTCGATACGCTCGTCGAAGTTGTCGGCGACCGAGCCGACGAACATGCCCTGCGTGAGGTTGGAGATTTTCGAGGCAGGGATCAGTGTTTCCAACTGCGTATTGGTCGAGGTGGTGACGTTCTCGTTCGATACCGAGTGCGACTCGCGCAGTTGCACGATCTTGCCGAAACGCTCCGACAAGGTGCGGGCCGTGTCGCCCACGACCTGTCCCGAGAAGATATTGCCCACAGTATTAGTGATGACCTTGGCCTCTTTCTCCCCGTAGTCGCGCTCCAACTGCGAAAAGTCCTGAAATCCCAGACAGACGGAGACCTTGTTCGAGCGGGCCGTGGCTATGAGGTTATCCAGCCCCCGGATATAAATCGTCGGTAGTTCGTCGATGATAAGCGACGATTTCAATTTCCCCTTTTTATTGATAAGCCGGATAAGGCGCGAATTATAGAGTCCCAGCGCCGCGCCGTAGATGCTCTGCCGGTCGGGGTTGTTGCCCATGCAGAGGATTTTCGGCTCCTCAGGGTTATTGATGTCGAGTGTAAAGTCATTGCCCGTAAGCACCCAATAGAGCTGCGGAGAGATCATACGCGAGAGCGGGATTTTCACCGATGCCACCTGTCCCTGCAACTGATCCTGCGCATTGCTTTTCCACGCATCCATAAAGGGTGAGAGGTAGTTTTCCAGTTCGGGATAAGATGAAAGAATCGGGAAAATCTTTTCGAGAGGTTGGCACAGAAACTCGATGGCGTGCGGGAAGGTACAATAATGTCCGTTGTCATAGATTTTCAGGTACCAGATGATCGCCGCCAGCAGAATGACGGCCGAATCGGTGAAGAAGTCACCCTGCTTGTCCACCCACGTCTTATTGAGGTTCAAAAGCGTGACATAGGCGCTTTCGTAGGCATCCGAAATGTCGTCCATGAAGCGGGCGTCGATGGGATTGCAACGGTTCGAGCGGCGGGGATCGTCGAAGTTGATGATGCAGAATCTCGGTTTGACGGTGTATTTGTCCAGATGCCGGAGCAGGTGGTTGTAGGCAATGCGTGTAAGGTCGTCGAATTTATAGTCGTAGACGAGCATCGAGAAACCCTTCTCGATATGCTGTTTGATATAGTTATTTAAGACCGCGTAGCTCTTACCCGAACCGGGAGTTCCGAGGATTAGCGTCGCACGGAACGGGTTGATGACATTGATCCATCCCTCGCGCCATGCTCCTTTATAGCGGTAACGGGTGGAAAGATTCACTGAATATTCGTTGTTGAGATAACGTTCTTCCTGAAGGAAATTTTCATTGCGGTCATTGAACGGGTCGTCGGCAAGGGGCTGTTTCAGAAGACGCCGCAGCCACACGCCGGCGGCCAGCAGGCTGAGGTAGCCCGCACCAAGGGTCAGCGTGTAGCTCCAGCCCTGGAAGCCGATCCCAGCGGGCAGCGACAGCAGAAAGCCGTTCAGAAAGAACAGCGGGAAGCCGAGGCAGGCGGCAGCGACGATATGCCGCCTGTCGACCCTGCCGTTGCGGACGCTCTTCGTGCCGTAGCAGCCAAGCGCGAGGAACAGAAAGGCGCAGAGTTTCGTAATGACGGGAGAGGAGAAAAGAAGAGTTGTCCGCTGGATATCGAGCAGGAGACGGTCGGCATAACCGTAGGTCAGGCCGCATGACGAGAGCCATTCGTAGCAATACCAATACACGTGCAGCACCAAAAAAAACACGCCCAGCCCGCGGGCGAACTGCACGATATTTTCAAGGGCTTTCAAATCATCTTCCTGTTGCATGGCAGAGAATATTAAAAGTCCCGAAGATACATCTCCGGCAGAAAAACAGGTACCCATGTCCGCTCCAGTCCGTCACTGTCCGCACCGCATAAAGAACGCTCCGAGAGATGAATCCCCGGAGCGTGATGCTGAATAAAAACAGACTGCCTATCGCTGGCTGTAGGCAATCAGATTGTTGCGCAGGATGTCGAGAAAATGCGTCAGACGCAACTTTCGGTTGATGAGCGTATGGCGGCACTGCTCCGGGTTGTTGATACGGACGTTGAAAGTTCCGGAAAGCACATCGACAAGTGTCGCCAGATCGATCCGTGTGCCGTCGATGCGGCGTATGGCTCCGGAGAGTTGCAGGGCCGTAGCAAGCTCCATGATATCCGTAGGTGTGAATTGCTCGGAGAGGAACAGCGGCGACTTGGGGACTTCGACCGACACCGGGGCGGCGATGGACGGATAACGAACCCGGGTAAAGACTAAACGGATCTCGAAATTCGTCAATAGAAGCGCCGATTTGAGCAACAACACTTGCGGAGATTCCTTTTCGACAATTCGCTCCTGCAACCGCATCAGGCAGGATTGGAGGCGGGCAAGTTCGTGCAGCAGGTCGAGGGACGATTTACAGGATTGAACAGTAAGACCGTGCAGCAGGTCGATGTAATCTTCATAGGCAGCGTCGAGAGTCTTCTGCTCAGGGGACAGTAATCGTCGGTTGAGAGATGTTTCGAGCAGGACGATAAATTGGCTTTTGTCCAAGTTTTCCATAATTCGACTTACACAGAATTGGTTGGTTTGCTTTGCAAAAATAGGAATTTTCAGGATACCCAATTACATGTCCGGATATCCGCCCGGATATAAAAAATCGAAAAAAATCATTCATCTTCCTTATTCAAGGAATAAAGCAGTGCATCGGTAAATTTTGTGCGATCTTTCTTGCGTTCCAGAACACGGCGTTTGACATCAGTCGGATCGCCGAGTTTAACATGCAATGTATTCTCGAAGACCCGAACAACCAAATTGAATGGAGCTGTCGAACCATCTGCCAGCACGAAAGGAGGTGGAGTCATCCGATCGAGTCCGCAAAGGATTTCCGAAACGCTGATCGCAGGATAGTGTTTGGACCAATGGAGCGGTGAAGTAAATGCAGGTTCAGATATGAAAGATCGCGGGTGTTCAATACGATGATATAACAACTCTTTTTCCAAGCAGATAAATTCGAGAGTCATGTCGACAACCCGGTGTATATATGGCGGAAGCGAAACGGACGGTTCATGAATTCGAGAAAGCAGAAATCGAAACTGGATTTGCGTATAATTTAACGTATGTAATGCCGACAGACAATCTGTGTCATCGCAAAGTGCTGTAATGAGGCGGGCAAATTTCAAAAAGTAAGTTTGCAGCCTTTTTTCAGAAACAACTTTTCGATTCAATGATTTTAAGATGGCTCTGAACAAAGATGTATGCAACAATTTGTCCATCTATATTTGTCGTTTATTACAATGAATTAAATTGCATATATTGTATCTGTAGGATAATTTTCTTATCTTTGCCAAACGGCGAATAGCTGTCGAATCCTGTCATCGACACCTGAAAATGCTACAAAGACAAGATGGACGGGATGATAGGGGAAATCGTGCAAAAAACAGCACGGGCTTCTCCTATCTGTTCATCGGGTTGTAGCATTCCTCAGGTGTCAATAGGTTAAGTCCGTGCTTTTATTTTATGCTATTTCATTTATGGTTTAACCGAGAAGTTTGATTTTGCTACAATAAATTTATAATTTATGCGTTTCATAAAGAAAATACCGGTTACGATTCATTAAAAGTGAATTTTTCAATACAAAAAGACTTACAGATGCTCACATTCTGAATCGGTCAACATTTACATCCGGATATTTTCTTATTGCCGTTCGAATATTCTTCGAACGGCTTTTTTATCCGAAAGTTAAAAACACCCGCACACCTCAAAAGATGTGCGGGTCAAAATCGGGGCGCTTACAGATGCTCAACCGATTCTAAACAGGTCAACAAAATACATCTCAGAGGAGTTATTCGGCCGTAGCCTCGTCGTAGGTGATGGTATAACCGCTGCTGACGAACGTCCAGTCCTGCGGGCGGTTACCATTCTCGCAAGTAACGGTTTCCTCCCAAGCTCCATCGGCAATGGAATTGAACAGCGACAGCGGATCGGAATCGGTTCTCGTACGCAGGTTGAAGTGCATGATTCCACCGTAACCGGCCTCGGTCAAATCATAGGCTCTATCCCCATAATAAGATACATTGCTACCGATGGAACCCAGATTGATCGACAACGGTGCATAGCGCTCCTTGGTTACGCCGGAAGTGCTGATATACGTGTTGTAACCGAAGTTGGAATAGACATGGTCGAGCTTGGCTCCGGCTGTCGCGTTGATCTGATTGTAGCCGATATTGTACTGGAAGAGGGTAATCAACTTGCCGGCGGGCAGCTTGGCGCGCAGTTTGGTGATCAGGTTGCCATACGAACCGGAAACGGAGGTCACCGTGCCGCCGTACTCGTTGTCGAATCCGATACCGTCGAGTCCGTACTTATTTACGGCATAGGCGAGAATCGTTGCAAGCTGATCGGCCTGCGTGTCATTGAGACTCGTGAAGTCGATATTCTGCCAGTTAGGCAGGATGGTGAGCACGACTTTGATGCCCTTAGCCTGCAGACCGGCTACATAGGTGGCAGCACCGCCGTTTTCGAGCAGGTTGGTCATCTTGTCGTTCAGATAGAGGGTCGACGCACTACTCCGTTGACCGTCTCCTTGTTGAGATTGGCGGCGAAGAACTCCACGATATCGGCATAGGCCGAACCGTCGGAGAGCAGGTAGTCGCCGGCATTAAGCGGGTTCACGTCGTTGGTCTCGACATAAATGGTGACCTTCGGAGTTTTGTCCCCGTAAGCACGTGTTTTGACGACAGGTTCCTGGGCCTTGTCCATCGTCGGTTCTTCTGCCTGCTGGCAGGAGATCATCATCGCTGCACTGGCTGCCAGTGTTGCGAATAATTTGAAGTTTTGTTTCATTTTGATTTGAATTTTAATTGTTTTTGCTCCGGTTAAAGAGCTGTGAGAGGATAAAATGGAAGAACATAGGTGTATTTTGTCGACCGTTTTTATCAATTCCAATCTTTCAGCCATTTGCCGTAATTCTGAATACCCTCGGATAATGTCCAGAGTCTGTTCATATCCAACAGATAGGTGTATCCTTTTTTGCTTCCGAGCAAATAGCTGTTTTCTGGATCCATAAAAGTGCAACACGCTGCAAACGTATTGTCCCAAAAAGCTTCGTAACTGTCCTGGAGATTGCTGTGCAAATCGTCGAAGACGATGATGTTGTTAGGCTTATAATTAGGAGTCCAATCTAAAAGGAATCTAGGCTCCCGCATCATGGCCTCTTCTTCCGTTTGGGCAGCAGGATAGATGGGAAAGTTGATGCAGCCGTACCGATCCTTGGGCAGATTGGCAATCGGCTTTTGCGTATAGGTGGATACATACTCCAGTTCGGGATGCCACGGGTCGAGCAGCTGCGGGGCCTCGCTGTTGCTGTTGTAACCCGACCATGCGTAGTCAATGTAATCGCCGACGGCGATTCCGCCCGTCGCTTCCGTATCCCAGAAAGTAGCGGTCGGCTCCTCGTAAACCGTGACCGTCAGTAATTTTTCCGTGCCAAGTGCCTCGCGCAATGCCTTGATGAGCTTCGGATAGGAGGTCGTGTTCACGGCCGGCATACCCTCCTTGCCGTAGCCGGAATTTCGATCCCAGAGGTTTACACCGTCGAGTTCGTATTGTTCGATAACGGTCTTGACCTGCGCTGCGAAGTCTTCGATTTGAGCATCGGTGAGGTTGCAGAACCCGAGCCCCTTGCCTCCGCCTTCGATACTGATACATACCTTGCGTCCGTGTTCCTGCAACGGACGGATATATTTCGTCGATTGGCTGAGCACATAAGTCATGTCGGTTCCGAGATCAAGCAGGGCGCGGCCGGCTGCAGCATCGTAGCCGACCTGGACAGTGCGCAGGTTGACGATGTTGCCTACGGTACCGTACCACGCCACGGTCGTGCCGCGTGCCACTTTCTTCCGCATGATGTAGTCCTGCGCCAACAGCGGCTGAAAATCGTTCGTATTGACATAGAACACGAAGAACAGGTCGTGGCCGTCGTGCAGGGTGTATTCGTCGGTGTAGGGTTGGCGAACCGAAACGTTGTAGTAAAGCGTCTTGTCCGCGTCCGGTGCGTCCTGTGCAGCGACCGTAAGCGGTAGTACATATTCCCCGGCGGCAAGTCCGCTTGCCGAGAACTTGATACGTTTCAATTCCGAGCGCTGCGTTGCGGCCGAGAGGTCGAGCGTCTTGCCGTCGGGAAACTCGTAATTCGCCTCCGGCAGCAGTGTGCGTTCGATTTCATCTCCGGCATCGTAGTCATTGAGCAAAGATGCATCGCACCATGCGTCGAGCGAATATCCCGTTGCCGCCGGCTGTGTCTGCCTCAAGTAGAAGTTCTTCGTCATAACCCCTCCTTCGGTCAGCAGCACATCGACCCTATTTTCCACGGAATTGCTGCTGCACAACATCACATGAACCTCTTCGATGGAACCTTTGTCGGGCAACTTCCCGCTTTCCTGCATCACGGGATCGGCCTCGCAGGCCGTAAGGCCCGCGAGTGCCGCCGTGCAGAGAAGCGTTACCACCCCTGTTTGCAAATCAAAAATCGTCTTCATAGTTACTCGTTGTTTTCGTTAAGTTTCGGGATCTCGATGCCCTGCGGCCAAATGATGTCGTACTTGGCGACGCCGTCGTTGCCGTACATCGAATAGTCCTTGACCGTATTTCCCGAGGCATCGTTGCATTTCCAATACCCCAAAAGCGTCGGATCGTTCTCCGGGTTTTCGATTTCATACATATTTTCCCAAATCTGTTCCGGCGTGCGGGCCACAGACCATACACGCGCCTCGGCGATCTTGCCGTTCAGAGGCCGATAGTCGTCGTAGGAGCGGCCGATGAAGAACTGATAGGCCTCGCTCAGGCCATCGTACCCCAGTTCTTCGTACTGGGCCTTGTCGCCCTCGGGAGCGGTGTTCCACAGGTCGTAGAGCGCCCGCATGGCCAAGTTGATGCAGTTCTTATCGTTCTGCGTCGTGATGCCCACGCCCGTGACTTCGCTCTGAATCTGCCCGTCGACGTAGATGCGGGCCGTGCGGGTATTCTGGTCGTAGGTGCAGGCCACATGGTACCAGCGCCCCGTTTCGAGATGCTTCATCGCGTCGCGTCCGGGAATCTTGCCGAAGCCCGAGCCACTGCCCGAACCGTCGAACTGCAACTGTTCGCGCTCGAAATTCGTGTCGCCGATACGCAGCAGCAGGTACTGCTCGACGCCCATGACGGACGAGATGTTGACGGGATTGCCTTCAGTATTGGTTTTCACGAATTCGTCGATGTAAATCAGAGCCTCGTAGGTCACAGCCCGCAGGCCGTTCCAATCCTTGCTGCTTTCGGAATACTTATCGAGGGTCGGGAACTCGATCCAGTTGTCCGTAAGTTGTGCCGCGACGGTGATGGCCGAGGAGCGTTTGACGACGTAGTAAGCCACGTCGGAGCCGTGCAACACATCGATCGATGCGCTACCGATGCGTACTGGAACCAGATAGGTTTCGTCGATTGGCAAAGCTCCGGTCTGCTCATCTCCTTCTCCGGTGAGTTCACGGAGGCGCAGCGTGACAGCATCGGAGGTCGTCTTCCCTGCCGGAATGGTCACAGTTTCGGACAGCAAAGAATAATATTTTGAATCGAGCATCGTCCACTCCGTACCGTAACGGGCATTGTACGTCCCGACGAGCGACGGGTCGACCGTGAGCGTCACCGCCACATCCTGTCCTGCCGGATATGTCAGTACCGCCTGCAACGCGCAATCGTAGGTAGCCCGGGTGTTGCTGAAGGTCGTGAGCTGTGCGTCGCTCGTCGAAGCGACGTCGAGGTATACGACATTGTCGAACTTGTGATTGTCATCGCCGTAGTTCTCGCAGGCCGTGAAAGCCACAAGCGAAACGAGAACCGCCATTAGTATCTTTTTCATGTTCATGACTGTCTTTATTTAGAGGGGTTCAACGTTTGTATCGCCTGCCGGATGGTTTGGTAGTTCATCTTGGAATGGTAGTAATCTTCGGCAATATTGTAAGCCGCAAGCCCCGCATAAGGCCCGAGTTCGACGACGCGGCGCGACATTTCGTCGACAGCGGCGTGCTCGGTGCGGCCTTCATCGAACAGCGCCGCATTGATTTCGGCGGTCAGCAGCAGCCGATTGGCCTCGATGCCGGCATAGTTAACAGCGTGCAGGGCATGGAGTCTCACATCCAAAACATTTTCGAGTTTCTCCGTATCGAGGATGACGTAATCCATCTTTGCACGGTCGGTAGCAGCGAGCGACAGGGGATTACCCTCGAAAACGAGGAGCTGACCGTCAGTTCTGGCCGTGGCAAGCCTATCAATAATGCGAGCCGTGGCATCCGCAGCCAACGGGTCGGTCGTGAACGAGTAGCCGTCCATGCCATTGGCAGCGACGGCAACGACGACCTTATCCAAGTAGGCGTCGAGCGCCGCCGCATCGGCGAATTCCTCCGCACGAGCGGCATAGTCGATCTGATAGAGCACCTTCGTGCCTTTCTCGTGCATGACGGACATGTCCTCGGCGTCGAATTTCGAGAAGTTGTCGGCGTTGGTCAGCGTCACGATGTCCAGCGAATCCGGAAGGCAGCGCATGAAGTCCTGCTCTCCGGTCGCTTTCTCGGGAGAATTGTGCATGCGGGCATAGACGATGAAATGCTCCGACTGCTTGTAGGCCCTCAATGTCGCGGTGTACTCGGCCCATAGGGCAGGATCTTGCTCCCAAGGCTTTTTGACCGTACTGTCGAGTGCCTCCGTTTCCGTCCAGTCGCTGCACGAGACGAGCGACAGCATCGAAAACAGCGCCAGCAGCGTGAATATAAAGTTCTGTTTCATAGCTGTTAGTTGTTATAAGATTTGCAATCCCACCATACACGGGTTCCCATGACGTCGCCCGTGCGGTTGCCGTTCTGCTGCTCGCCATCGAGCGTCTGGATGGCCAACTGAAGGTTGGCGTTGTTCTGCTGGTACTCCTCGACGGGGTAAGGCAGGCGTCGTGCACCCTGCGCTACGTCCACCGTGCCGCCCGACTTGTCGGTGGGCACGGGCAGCAGTTTCGGATAGCCCGTGCGGCGGTGCTCCGACCACGCCTCGACGCCCAGCGGGAAGATGGCGATCCATTTCTGCACGATGATGCGTTCAAGGTTGCGTTCGAAGTTCTCGGCTCCGTCGACCCACGGAATCCCGATGTCGCTCTGGGCCATCGCGCTGTAGTTGCCGACAGGATCGGTGTAGGGCGCGGGCTTGACGTCAGTCTGGGCCAGATAGGCGTCGGCGCCGCTGGCACCGCGCTCCTCGAACGAAAGCCTTACGGCTGCTTCGTAGAGTGACCGTGCCGTTTCTTCCGAGCCCCAGCGCAATTCATATTCCGCACGCAGGAACGTTGCCTCGGCGGCATTGAACCATAGGTAGGGCGTATCGCTCGCAACGATCATATTCGAATACTTCGACACGGCCTGCGACTTGCTCGTCACATCGATGCCGATACGGATACCCACATAGTCGCCGACATCGTTCGCAAGGAACATCTTCTCCATACGCGGGTCTTTGTAGCCGTTCATGTAGCAGAGGATGTCGGCTCCGACACGGTGGTCGCCCCAGTCGTTGTAGATGAGCGTCGTGCGGTTCTCCGCGGCGTGCATCGCCGCATTGTCGGCATTAGCCTCGATAACACCCCCGGCAATAGCCTCGGCGGCCTTCGCACGGGCGACGTCGGACTTCACATACGACAAACGCATGGCCATGCGCAACTTGAGCGAATTGGCATATTTGAGCCACTGCGCGATATTGCCGTAGTAGACGCCGTCGTAGCGGCTCCACGCTTCGGCCGGGAGCGTCGTGTTGCGGCCCAGTATCTCGATAGCCTCGTCCAGCTCCTCGAACATCTTCGTATAGACCGCCTCCTGCGAATCGTACTCCACATAGACCGACTCGTTGCTCTCCAGCTTCGAATAGGGAATCGGACCGTAGGAGTCCGTCACACGGTGCATGATGGCCACTCGCAACAGGCGGGCGAAAGCGATGGCCACTTCGTCTTCCGTGCCGTTGACGATGCCCTTATAGGGGGTATAGGTCTCGGTGATGACGTTGGCGAAAGGCCATTTGCGCCAGTCGGCCGAGGGATTATAGGTCTCGAACTTGGTCTGCCATGTATCGACCGTGGCACCGATGTAACCGCCGAACGGCCCGCCCGAAAGCGATTCGTTGAACTGGTACATGTGCTCCTGCACGGGAATCACAAGACTCTGCAGCGACTTGAATTTCGTGCCGGTCTTGTAATTGAGGGCATCCATCTGTTCTTCCGTAACCTGATTGGGATTGCGGTTGATGTCCTCGAAATCACCGGTGCAGGCAGCCAATCCGAGCAGCGCGACCGACAGCAACACCGACTGCCAGCTCATATTGATCTTTCTCATAGTTTCTGCGCTTTAGAATTGGAATTTGACATTGAAACCGAGACTGCGCATCGAAGGCATCATGAAATAGTCGATGCCCTGATAGTTCAGTCCCGTCGAGGCGACGGCTTCGGGGTCGAACGGCGCCTTGCAGTAGATCATCCACAGGTTACGCCCTACGAACGAGACGGTCATGCGCATCTTGTCGCGGAACCATTTTGTCGGCAGGGTGTAACCCAGCGAAAGCTCTTGCAAACGGACGTTCGTCGCCGAATAGAGATAATATTGCGGCAGACCGGACTGCGAGCCGATGGCTTGGTACCACTTCTGCGCATCAACCATCTCACGGCCGTTAATCAGCACGCCGCCGGCATCACGTGCAGCGGCCGAAGCCTCCGAAACGCCGTACAGATCCAAATTGGCCTGCGTCGCGGAGTAGCAGACACCGCCCAGACGGGCTGTGAACAGCACGCCGAGATTGATGCCCTTCCAACTGAAATCGTTACGCCATGCGAGATTGGCATCCGGGAACACCGAACCTAAATAGATATCCTCACCCTCATCGGTAACCTGTAAGTTACCGGCATTGTCCACTTCGACATAGCCGTTTTCATTATACCGCAGATTGGACGTCGTATAAAGGTCTCCCAACGTACCGCCTTCTTTAAGAATATATTTCGCCTTGCCTAATCCCTTGATGTCGAGCTTGGTGAGATTCAGAGATTCGCCCGTCACGGGGTTTACGGCATTAGCCGCAAGTTCGCGGATTTCGTTCTTGTTCCACGAATAAGTGAAGTTCGTCGTCCAGCGAAAGTCACGCCATTGGTTATCGTACCCGAGCGAGAGTTCGACACCCGTATTGCGGACATGGCCGGTTTGCAGGTAGATGGTCGTATAGGACGACGAGGGCGGCAGCGACGGGTCGAAGGTCTGATTTTTCGTATCGGCCCGGTACCACGAAGCCGAAAGATTGATGTGTTGCCACAGACGGGCATCCAGACCCACCTCGTAGGTGATGGTGCGCTCGGGTTTCAGGTCGCCGATGGGATAGTGCGTCTTGTCTTTCCACACCTTGTTCGTGGCGTCGTATTCGTAGGTCGGAACCGTCAGGTGACGCGGGAACGGCATACCTACCGAGGCGATCGAACCGCGGATCTTCAGATAGCTGATCGCATCCGGCATGTTGAATGTCGCCGTCGGAACCCACGAAAGGCCCACCGACGGGTAGAAGAACGACGACTCGGGCGAATTGGCCAGTTGCGAAGCCCAGTCGTTACGCCCCGTCACCGTGAGGTAAAGCATCTGTTTCCAACCTACTTCGACCGAGGCGAAGATGGATTGGGTCTGGTCGTGCCAGCCGGTTTTTTCCGCACGTTTTTTCGTGTCATCGAGGTCGAAAACGTTAAATACGTTCGGAAGGCCGTTTTCCTGGATCGGGCCGCGGTACGACAGTTCGTCGGTCTTGATATTGTTGATCGAGGCGCCGATATTCGCGTTCAGAGACCAATCCTCGCCGAAAGTCTTGTTGATGTTCACCATCAGATCGGCGTAGGTCTGCGTGTCGTAAGCGCGGGCCTCGGTATAATGGCCGTTCTTGCCGCCGTCGGTGATGGTCGTATTCGACGAGGCATAGAGTTTCTGCGTGTAGAGCGAATTCGAATTGTCGAGGCGCACGCGCCCGGCGACATTCAGCCACGGGAGGATGTCGTAGCTGGCCGAAAACGACAGCATATAACGCTTCTTGTCCGTGTTGCGCAGGTTGCGGTAGTTGATCCAGAAGGGATTCTGCATGCGCAAGTCACCGCCTTCCATGTCCGTACTCCAGAACTGCTCCATGAGTTTCGTCCCTTCGTTGTAACGCTCGAAGCGACGGTAAAGGTCAAAATTCTCGCCCCGCGGGAACAGGTAGGCCGGAACCAGCGGGTTCGAATAAACGCCCTGGTTGGTCATGTTCTGGTCTTTCTGATAGATGTAGCTGGCGCTCGCATCGAGCTTGAGCCGGTCTTTCAGAAAGTACGAAGTGTTGCGGAACGTGAAATTGTAACGGTCGTACTCGTTGTTGGGGATGATTCCGTCCGAGTTGACCGAAGCTGCCGAAAAATAGGTCTGGTTCTTGTCCGTACCGCCCGAAACCGTAACGGCGTTGGTATAGACATGCCCCGTCTCGAAATAGTCGTTCGGCGTATAACCGTAGCGGGCCTCCCGACGCAATTTCTCACCCCAGCTGTAAATGCTCGAGCCGCTGCGGGTGCCGTTCAGGCCCGTGCCGTAGCGATTCTGGAACTCGGGCAGCACGAAAGGATTCAGGAATTCCGTATTGCTCGAAAGCGTAACCTTCAGCGCTCCAGCCTGTCCCTTCTTCGTCGTAATCATCACGGCTCCGTTCGCGGCTTCCGAACCGTAGAGAGCCGCAGCTGCGGCGCCCGTCAGCACCGACATCGACTCGATATCCTCGGGATTGATGTCGGCGATGGACTCCGTCGCACCGCGCGAATCGAACTCCGTTCCGCCGCCACCGCCGAAATTATACATCGGGATACCGTCGATAACGTAAAGCGCGTTCGACGACTGCGAAATGGATTTGTTACCGCGCAGAATCACCTTCGATGCACCGCCGACTCCCGACGACGAGGTGTTGATCGTGACACCTGCAACCTTACCCGTCAGCGAGTTGATGAAGTTGGCGTCCTTGACGGTCGTGAGGTCTTCGGCCTTGACCTGTTGTACGTTGTAGGCTACGGCTTTTTCCGAACGTTTAATACCAAGAGCAGTGACCACGACTTGTTCGATCTCGGCGGACGACTCCTGAAGCGTAAGGTCGAAAGCAGTACGGTTACCCACATCGACCACCAGAGTCTCATAGCCCAAATAGCTGACTTCCAATTGCCGGGAGGCAGCGGGGGGGGGTATCTGAAGCGAGAAAGAGCCATCGGAACCGCTGCTGATGCCGATTGAGGTGCCCCGGATAACAATGGTCGCTCCGACGATCGGGGAGCCATTGATATCGCGGATAGTTCCGGAAATGTCAACAGGGAGCTTTGCCTGTTTTTTTGAGAGAATGATGTTGGAACTACTGATCTGATAGGTGATGTCCGTCCCTTTGACCATTTGGTCGAGGGCTGCTTGCAAGGATTGGTTCGTCACATTTACCGTAACGAGCCTGTTAACATCTACATCATCATTGATTCCGAAAAGAAATTTTGTCTGTCTTTCAATCTCATTCATTACCTGCTTCATACGCACGTTTTCCATCTTGATGGAAACCTTCTGCGTCTGTGCCTGCACCCCAGTAACAGGGATACAGACGAGCGTAAGAACTAAAAGAAAAGACAGGCAGATTTGCTGAATAATCTTTTTATTCATACATTTGTCAAGTTTGGTTCAATGGTTGGGAATTGGTTAATATTCCTGATTGAACTATACGCCGGTGAGTGTTCGCCCACTCATCGGTTTTTCATATCAGGAAGCAAATGTTCAGAGTTGATAGTTCGTGGTTTACATCATAGGCATCTAAAGAATTTGAGATAAGTTAATAATTGGATGGACTATTTAATGATGATTACATCGGTAACAGCATCGTGTTCAAAGGTGAAATCCGAGGCGAGTTGTAGCATATGCAAAGCGTGGTCTATACCGTCCGAAACACGGATTTTCAAACTTTTGTATTTTACGACGGGCATGGTTTCGCGCCGAATCTCTATCTTCACGTTATAACTACGCTCCAACTTGCTCATCAGCTGCTCAAACGGCATTCCGTACACTGAAATAATACCATCCATCCACAGATAATCGTCTTTATCTTCAAGTTCTTGGATTTGAAACCCTCCATCTCGAAGATTGACGATATCGTTGGGCTGCAGAATGACGGATTCTCCGTTTTTTTTATTCGTCACGGCAACCCGGCCGCTAAACAGAGCTGTTGAAAAACGATTCTCCGCTTGGTTGGCGATTACATCGAAATGCGTACCCAATACTTCTACATCACAGGCAAAAGTTTCCACGATGAACGGGCATTCAGAGTTATGGGCGACATTGAATATGGCCTCTCCACTCAACTGGACACGCCGCTCCCCTTTTGGGAAAATCGCAGGATAAACGATGCGGCTCTGCGCATTAAGTTCCACGATGGAGCCATCCCCCAACGTTAGGCGAATATGCTGCCCTGCCGGAACCTCGACAGTCGTTTGCTGTTGTAACCACCGGTTCATGCGTTGACTCAAAAGCACATGGTCGACAGCAATTCCGAGCAGTAAAATGGCGGCAGCAACTCCGGCATAACGCAGCACTTTCGGCCATCCGAAACGTAGGAAAGAGCGTGAATTATTTATACCCGCCTCCGGATTAGGTGCACACATTATGCCCAATACATACAAATTATATGCTTTATCGAGAACTTTCTGATTCTTTTCCGGATCTTCGTTCAGCCAAGCCGAAATCATATCGGTTTCTTCCAAAGTCGTTTGCTCTGCGAAGAAACGGAATAACATTGCATCTGTAACCTTTTTTTCCATTCTGTCATAATATCGCATCTATTTATATAGTTCCACAACTCAATAAGATTCCCTCCTCTAAAATGCGTTTTTTTGCAAATAATTTTTTTTATTAAATTAACCTGTTGCAGGTCAATTATATGGGTAAATATTTTTTTTGCATTATAATCTTTTTAATTTTTTCTTATCTTTGTTCTTGGAATGAAACCGGATACTATCATACTGACCCAGCAGTCGTTCGACAAGTTATTTCGCCTATACCAGCGAAAACTATATGCTGTGGCATATAGCCTTGTACATGATGCAAATACGGCAGAAGATATTGTCCATGACAGTTTCATGACAATTTGGGAGAACCGGGAAACTGTACAGTTTACGAGCATAGAGGCCTATCTTTTCGGTGTCGTAAAAAAACGCTGTCTGAAATATCGTCGGGATAGATATACGGGGAAAGCCGTGTATGAGAAAATCCTGATGAAGGAGCGCGGAGTGATGGATTTTTATACCCGCACGATCGAAAGTTGCAATCCGAACGAATTATTCCAGCGGGAAATCATCGAGATATGCCGCAAACAACTGGAACAAATGCCGGAATTGACCAAACAGGTATTCATAGCTCATAAACTGGAGGGAAAAAGTTACAAAGAGATTGCTGACATGCTATGCATCAACCTCAAAAAAGTAGATAGGGAATTACAACAGGCGGCAATGAAATTACGCTTGTCTTTGAAGGATTATTTGCTCTTATTGCTATTGATAGTATATTCTGAAATATAATCGGCTGATCTGTTCTTGGGTCAAATTTTTCTCGTTTCTAATTTTAAGAAAAAATCAAAAAAAGAGCTTTAGGAGAGGGAATCTTATTGAGTTGTGGAACTATATATTAGATGGCATTGTTTTGTCGGATCTAATATATAGTATACAAAATGAATCAACTTACTCAAAACTCCCGACAATCGCTTTCTCCTCTCCGTTGGGTTCCGAGTTTGTACTTTGCGATGGGCCTTCCGTTTGTGGTTCTGAACATGGTCTCTGCGGTTCTGTTCAAGGATCTGGGGATCTCGGACGCACAAATCGCGTTCTGGACATCGCTTATCATGTGGCCGTGGACGATCAAATTCCTGTGGAGCCCCTTCCTGGAAATTTTCCGTACCAAAAAATTCTTCGTCGTTACGACGCAGCTCCTAAGCGGCATATTGTTCGGCCTTGCTGCTCTGTCGCTTCACCTACCGTCGTTCTTCGCCGTTACGATCGCCGTCTTTGCCGTCGTTGCGTTCAGCGGCGCCACGCACGACATTGCGGCCGACGGCGTCTACATGTCGGAACTCACGACGCAGGATCAGGCGAAGTATATCGGCTGGCAGGGTGCGTTCTACAACCTTGCGAAACTGGTCGCCACGGGTGGTCTGGTGTGGCTTGCGGGGTGGCTTTACGAGGGTTTCTCGGCCGACGGCGCGTCTTCTTACGACGCCTCTGTGGGTTCGTGGACGGTCGTTTTGCTGATCCTGTGCGGCACGCTCGTCGCTTTGGGCCTTTACCATCTCCGCGCGCTTCCTTCAGGCGGCTCGGCTTCAGAAGGCCGCTCGCTGCGGGATGGCCTGTCGGGCCTGCGCGAGGTCATCGGCGCTTTTTTCACGAAGAAACACATCTGGTATTATATCGCCTTCATCATCCTGTACCGGTTGGGCGAGGGCTTCGTGATGAAGATCGTTCCGCTGTTCCTCAAGGCGGATACCGCATCCGGGGGCTTGGGTCTTACGAACCAGCAGATCGGCCTTTACTACGGGACATTCGGTGCCGGGGCTTTTCTTTTGGGTTCGCTGCTGGCGGGCTACTATATCGCACACCGGGGCCTGCGACGCACTCTTTTCATATTATGCTGTATCTTTAATATCCCGTTCGCGGTCTATGCGCTGCTGGCATGGCTGCAGCCTCAGTCGATGTGGATCGTGGGCGGGGGCATCGTGCTGGAATACTTCGGCTACGGGTTCGGATTCGTGGGCCTTACGCTGTTTATGATGCAGCAGGTTGCCCCGGGGCGTCACCAGATGGCGCACTACGCTTTCGCTTCGGGTATTATGAACCTCTCGGTGATGCTCACGGGCATGGCTTCGGGCTTTTTGAGCGATCTGATGAGCTACCGGATCTTCTTCCTCGCGGTGATGCTCGCCACCATTCCGGCTTTTGTGATCACCCGGCTGGTTCCCTTTACCTATGACGACAAACCAAACGACAAATAATTTATATGGATACACTGAAAATTGCGGGCTCGAATCAGCCCGATATGCCGTGGGAGGACCGTCCCGCCGGCTCCAAAGAGGTGATGTGGCGTTACAGCGCGAACCCGATCATCGGGCGTCATGCGCTTTCGACGTCGAATTCGATCTTCAACTCGGCGGTCGTTCCCTTCAAAAAAGGAAAATATAACTATGTGGGCGTTTTCCGGTGCGACGACACGAACCGCCGGATGCGCATCCACGTGGGCTTTTCGGTCGACGGCCTTCGGTGGGAGATCGAGGAGTCCGACTTCCGGCTGGAGGGTGCGGACGCCGAGATCGGCCAGTGGGTCTACGGCTACGACCCTCGCGTTGCGAAGATCGGCGACAAATACTACGTTACGTGGTGCAACGGCTACCACGGTCCGACGATCGGCATTGCGTGGACGGATGATTTCGAGACGTTCCACCAGCTTGAAAACGCATTTCTTCCCTATAACCGCAACGGGGTTCTGTTTCCGCGCAAGATCGGGGGCCGGTTCGCGATGCTGTCGCGTCCGAGCGACACGGGTCACACGCCCTTCGGGGACATCTTCTATTCGGAGTCTCCGGACATGGAGTTCTGGGGCCGCCACCGTCATGTGATGTCTCCCTCGGCGTTCGAGGTTTCGGCGTGGCAGTGCATGAAGATCGGCGCGGGCCCCGTTCCCATCGAGACCTCGGAAGGGTGGCTGCTGTTCTACCACGGGGTGCTTCGCTCGTGCAACGGCTATGTCTACGCCTTCGGCTCGGCATTGCTGGATTTGGAGGAGCCGTGGAAGGTCACGGCCCGCAGCGGTCCCTACCTGATTTCGCCGCGCGAGATTTACGAACTGACGGGCGACGTTCCGAACGTGACGTTCCCGTGCGCTGCGCTGCACGATCCCGCGACGGGGCGCGTGGCCGTCTACTACGGATGCGCCGACACGGTTACGGGCCTTGCGTTCGGCTATATCCCCGAAATCATCGACTTCACGAAGAAAAACTCGATCCTCTGATGCGACTGCGACGAACGCTGCTTACCCTGGCGCTCGCCGCAGCCGTTTTCGGCGCTGCGGCTTCTGCGCAGACCCCTGCCGACCGGGTCGACCCGTTCATCGGGACTACGAACTTCGGGACCGCGAACCCCGGGGCGGTCACGCCGCACGGGATGATGTCGGTGGTTCCGTTCAACGTCATGGGGTCGGAGGAGAACGTCTACGACAAGGACGCCCGCTGGTGGTCCACGCCCTACGAATACCACAACAAATTCTTCACGGGCTTCGCGCACGGCGCCTTGAGCGGCGTGGGGTGCCCCGAAATGGGGTCGCTGCTGACGATGGCCACGACGGGCCCTCTGACGGTGGATTACCGGGAGTACGGCACGTCGTACAGGGACGAAAAGGCCTCCCCGGGCTATTACTCGATCTTTCTGGACAAGTACGGCGTCCTTGCCGAAGCCACGGCCACGGCGCGTAGCTCGGCCGAGAGGTACACCTTTCCGGAAGGCACGGGGCATATTCTGTTAAATCTGGGCGAGGGTCTTACGAACGAGAGCGGTGCGATGGTTCGCCGGGTGAGCGCCACGGAGATCGAGGGCACGAAGCTGCTTGGGACGTTCTGCTACAATGCGCAGAAGGTATTCCCGGTCTATTTTGTTTTGCGGGTATCGAAAACTCCTTCGGCTTCAGGCTACTGGAAGAAACAGCGTGCAATGACGGGCGTGGAGGCCGAGTGGACGCCGGACAACGGGAGATATAAACTCTATACGGAGTACGGGCGCGAGCTTTCGGGCGACGACGTGGGCTACTGGTTCTCCTTCGACGGCCTTGCGGCGGGCGAGCAGGTGGAGGTGCGCATGGGCATTTCGTATGTCTCTACGGAGAACGCGCGCAAAAACCTCGATGCCGAGCAGGCCGCGGATGCGCCGTTCGACGCCATCCGGGAACAGGCCCGCAAGGGCTGGAACGAGGCTCTGGGCAGAATCCGGGTCGAGGGCGGCGCCGAGCAGCAGCAGAGGGTGTTCTACACGGCGTTGTACCATGCGCTGCTGCACCCGAACCTCGTGAGCGACGTGAACGGCGAATACCCGCTGATGGAACGTTCGGGCGAGACGGGCGTGACGGATGGCGAACGTTATACGGTCTTCTCGCTGTGGGACACCTGCCGCAACCTGCACCAGCTGCTGACGCTTGTCTACCCGGATCGTCAGCGGGAGATGCTGCGCTCGATGACGGGGATGTACGAGGAGTGGGGTTGGCTTCCGAAATGGGAGCTTTACGGCCGCGAGACCTTCACGATGGAGGGGGACCCTGCGATCCCGGTGATCGTCGACAGCTGGATGAAGGGCCTTCGGGATTTCGATGTCGCCAAGGCCTACGAGGCGATGCGCAAGTCGGCCACGACGCCCGGTGCGCAGAACCGCATGCGGCCCGACATCGACCCCTATATCGAGAAAGGCTATATCCCGCTGGGGTTCTACGCCAAGGACCTTGCGGGCGACACCTCCGTCTCGCACGCGCTGGAGTACTACATGGCCGACGCTGCGCTGTCGCTGCTGGCCGACTCGCTCGGACAGGGGGACGACGCGCGTCTGTTCCGCGCCCGCTCGTTGGGCTACAAACGCTATTACAGCCCGGAAAGCGGGACTTTGCGTCCGCTCCATCCCGACGGAACTTTTTTAAGCCCCTTCGACCCGAAGGCGGGCGAGAACTTCACGGCGGCCCCGGGCTTTCACGAGGGGAGTGCTTGGAACTATACGTTCTACGTTCCGCACGACGTGGAGGGGCTTGCGAAGCTGATGGGCGGACGACGCAAATTCATCGACAAACTGCAAATGGTCTTCGACGAGGGATTGTACGACCCTGCGAACGAACCCGACATCGCCTATGCGTATCTGTTCAGCCGTTTCCGGGGCGAGGAGTGGCGCACGCAGCGGGAAACCCGGCGGCTGTTGGAGCGATACTTTACCACCGCCCCCGACGGCATCCCGGGCAACGACGACACGGGGACGATGTCGGCGTGGGCTGTTTTCACGATGCTGGGCCTCTATCCCGACTGCCCGGGCGAGCCGTACTACACGCTGACGTCCCCGACGTTCGACCGTGTGGAGATCGACACGGAGCGGGGAACGCTGGTGATCGAAAAAAGCGGCGAGGGCTATATCGACCGGATGACGCTTGGCGATAAACCGTTGAAAAATTATCGTATCTTGCACGATGAATTGCTCAAGGGCGGCAAACTTACTTTCGAACTTCAAACTGGAAAATAGATGAAACTTACCGGATTCTTATTCGCCGCGGCCCTGCTGGGCAGCTGCACGCAGCCTGCCGCGGAGGAGAATTACACGCGCCATGTCGATCCGAAGATCGGGACGGGCGGCCACGGGCACGTCTTCGTGGGAGCCAACGTCCCCTTCGGCCTGGTGCAGGTGGGGCCGACGAGCATTCCTCAGACGTGGGACTGGAGCTCGGGCTACCACGCGAGCGATTCGACGGTGATCGGCTTCTCGCACACACACCTTTCGGGTACGGGTATCGGCGACCTGTTCGACATTACCGTCATGCCCGTCGTGGGTGAAGCGACTTATGCCCGCGGCGAGGAGAATGACCCGGCCTCGGGCCTGTGGTCTTACGCCGACCGTACGCGGGAGATCACGAAACCCGGTTATTACTCGGTTCCGCTTGTGCGCTACGGCATTACGGCCGAGATGACCGCCACGGCGCGCGTGGGACTCCACCGCTACACGTTCCCGGCGTCGGACGCCGCAGCCGTGGTCTTCGATCTGGAGAACGGCGGCTGCTGGGACAAGGCCACCGATACGGGCTTCCGCTTCTCGGACGACAGCACGCGCATCGCCGGATGGCGCTGCTCGACGGGGTGGGCCAAAAATCAGGAGGTCTACTTCGTGGCCGAGTTTTCAAAACCCGCGAAGGGGATTTCCTACCTGCAGCCGGGCGAGATAGACGATTCCAAAATGCCCCGGATCGCGGCCCGTTATGCACGTGTGGACTTTGACACGGCGGAGGGCGAACAGGTGCTCGTGAAAGTGGCCCTTTCGCCCGTAAGTATCGAAGGCGCGAAGGCAAACCTTGCGGCGGAACTCTCCGGATGGGATTTCGACGCTACGGCGGCCGCTGCCGACAAGGCGTGGAACGATGAACTGTCGAAGGTGAAGATCGAGACGGAGGATGAAACGTCGAAGCGCATCTTCTATACGGCGCTGTATCATACGATGGTGGCTCCGTCGCTCTTCTGCGATGTGAACGGCGATTACCGGGGAGCCGACGGCAAGGTGCATGAGAATCCGGGGCGCGATACCTATACGACCTTTTCGCTGTGGGACACTTACCGGGCGGCAATGCCGCTGATGACCGTCCTGCACCCGGAGCGGATGCCCGACATCATCCAGACGATGCTGCACATCGCCGACGAGCAGGGACGGCTCCCGGTATGGCACCTGTGGGGCAACGAGACCGACTGCATGGTTGGCAACCCGGGCATCGTAGCGGTGGCGGACGCCATCGTGAAGGGCATCGGGGGCTTCGACCGCGAAAAGGCTTTCGAGGCGATCCGTAAGACGGCCATGAACCCCGACCGGGGCAACGGCCTGCGCATGGAGTACGGCTACATCCCGTGCGAGATGTTCAACGAGGCCGTGGCCTATGACATGGAGTACGCTTTGGCCGACGGCGCGGCGGCGCGTGCCGCCGAGACGCTGGGCAAGGCGGAGGATGCGAAGTATTTCGAGGAGCGCAGCCATAGCTACCGCAACTATTTCGACCCTGCGACGCGCTTCATGCGGGGCCGGGATTCGCGGAAGGGCTGGAGGACGCCCTTCAATGCGTTCGCCTCGACGCACCGCGCCGACGACTACTGCGAGGGCAACGCCTGGCAGTACACCTGGCTGGCTCCGCACGATGTCAAGGGCCTCGAAGGGCTGTTCGGCTCGCGTGCGAAGATGATTGAAAAGCTGGATTCGCTCTTTACGGTAAGTTCGGTCATCGAAGGCGGCGAGACCTCGCCCGACATCTCGGGACTGATCGGCCAGTACGCCCACGGCAACGAACCGAGCCACCATATCCTCTACCTCTACACGATGCTGGGCCAGCCGTGGAAAACGGCCGACAAGGTCCGCGAGGTGCTCACGACGCTCTACCACGACCGGCCGGACGGATTGTCGGGCAACGAGGACGTGGGTCAGATGTCGGCGTGGTACGTCCTCTCGTCGCTGGGCATGTACGAGGCCGAGCCTGCGGGCGGACGCTACTGGTTCGGATCACCGCTCTTCGACCGGGCCGAAGTGACGGTCCCGGGCGGTGTGTTCACGATCACGGCCGAAAACAACTCCGCTGCGAACAAATATATCCAGCGTGTTTGGCTCAATGGTCAACCCTACACGAAGCCTTGGATCGGTCATGCCGACCTGATGAAGGGCGGGGAGCTGCGCTTCGAGATGGGGGCCGAAGAGAAGGTGTGGTACTGTCCGGACGAACCGGAGGCGTACGCCGACCAGCGGCCCGCGGAGGAGCAGCGGCTTTTTAAGTCGGAAGCGGTAGAGGGGGAGATCGCCCGCGTGTGCGGTCTTCTGACCAACGAACGCCTGCGGTGGATGTTCGCCAACTGCTTCCCCAACACGCTCGACACCACCGTACACTACGGCGAGGACGAGGCGGGCAATCCCGATACCTACGTCTACACGGGCGACATTCCGGCCATGTGGCTCCGCGACTCGGGGGCGCAGGTGTGGCCCTACGTGCAGCTGTGCAAGGAGGACCCGGCGTTGCAGAAGATGATCGCGGGGGTGATCCGCCGCCAGCTGAAGCTGATCAACATCGACCCCTATGCCAACGCTTTCAACGTCGCGCCGACGGGGGCGCACAACAAGACGGATTTTCCGCAGGCCGACCCGATGGTCTTCGAACGCAAGTGGGAGATCGACTCCCATTGTTATCCTCTGCGCCTTGCGCACCACTACTGGAAGACTACGGGCGACACGTCGGTCTTCGACGGGGAGTGGACCTCGGCGATGCGCAACATCGTGAAGACGCTGCGCGAACAGCAGATGAAGGAGGGTCCGGGCGATTACACCTTCCTGCGCACGACGGACCGTCAGCTGGACACCCGCTGCCATGTGGGGCGCGGCAACCCCGTGAAACCCGTGGGGCTGATCGTCTCGGCGTTCCGCCCTTCGGACGACGCCACGACCTTCGGATTCCTCGTGCCGTCGAACTTCATGGCTGTCACGTCGCTGCGCAAGGCCGCCGAGATCCTGACGGCGGTGAACGGCGAGCGGGAGCTTGCCGCCGAGTGCACGGCGCTGGCCGACGAGGTGGCTGGGGCATTGCAGCAATACGCTGTCGTGGAGCATCCGGAGTTCGGAAAGATTTACGCCTTCGAAGTCGACGGATTCGGCAGCGCGCAGCTTATGGACGACGCCAATGTGCCGTCGCTCTTGGCCATGCCCTATCTGGGCGACGTGAAGCGCACGGACCCGATTTACGAAAATACCCGGCGGTTCGTCTGGAGCACGGAAAATCCCTATTTCTGGCGCGGAGCTGCCGGAGAGGGCATCGGAGGACCCCATATCGGCGTCGAAATGATCTGGCCCATGAGCATTATGATGCGGGCCTTCACGGCGACCGACGACGAAGAGATTCGCGACTGCATCTGCCAGCTGATCACCACCGACGCCGGAACGGGATTCATGCACGAAAGTTTTTCGAGGCACGATGCTGCGAATTTCACCCGCGCGTGGTTCGCCTGGCAGAACACCCTTTTCGGGGAACTCATATTAAAACTCGTAAACGAAAACAAGGTCGACCTGCTCAATTCCATCGACTGACCGAAAAAAACAAACAAACGACATCGGGGACATCGGAATCCTTTATTTCCGAATTTCCGCCCTTGCTGAACGAGGACAGATCGGACTTGCTCCATACCCAGTCCCCGCAGCTTATTCGAAAGTCATCACTACTAATAAAAACCGAGAATGATAAAACCTGTTTCTTTGCTGTTACTGGCCGCTGTTCTGTGCGGCAGCTGCGGGAGCCGCACGGGGCGCACCGCGGCAACCTCCTGCGACGAACCTTCGGCGCGGCCTTCGGAATACGTCTCGACGCTCGTAGGCACGCACTCCGACTTCACGCTCTCGACGGGCAACACCTACCCGGCCGTCGCCCTGCCGTGGGGCATGAACTTCTGGACGCCCCAGACGGGCGAGATGGGCAGCGGATGGGCCTATACCTACGGCACCCACACCATCCGGGGCCTGAAGCAGACCCACCAGCCCTCGCCGTGGATCAATGACTACGGGCAGTTTTCCATCATGCCTGTACGCGGACGCGACAAGGTCGATGAAGAGAGCCGTCAGAGCTGGTTTTCGCACCAGTCGGAGGAGGCACGTCCCTACTATTATTCGGTATACCTCGCCGACCACGACATCAAGGCCGAGATGGCCCCGACCGAGCGGGCTGCGATCATGCGTTTCACGTTCCCCGAATCGGACGAGTCGGGGGTGGTGATCGACGCCTTCGACCACGGATCGTACATCAGGGTCATGCACGACAAACGGACTGTCGTGGGATACACCACGCGCAACAGCGGAGGCGTACCCGACAACTTCAAGAACTGGTTTATCGTGCGCTTCGACCGGAAGATCCGGGATTTCCAGATCTATGACGGCACGAAGCCGGTCGGGGGAGAGCAGTTAGTCGGCGAACACGCCCTCGTGCGGGTAGGCTTCGAAACCCGGCGCGGCGAGCAGGTCACGGCGCGCGTGGCCTCGTCGTTCATCTCGCAGATGCAGGCCGTGCAGAACCTCGAAGAGCTGGGCAAGGACGATTTCGAAACCGTAAAATCGAAAGCCCAAGCACGCTGGGACGAGGTGCTCGGACGCATCGAGGTTGCGGGAGGAACCGTAGATCAGTACCGCACGTTCTATTCGTGCCTCTACCGTTCGACCTTGTTCCCGCGCAAGTTCTACGAGATCGACAAGAACGGCAATATCCTGCATTACAGCCCCTACAACGGTGAGGTACTGCCGGGATACATGTATACCGACACGGGATTCTGGGACACCTTCCGCAGTCTGTTTCCGCTGCTCAATCTGGTCTATCCGTCGGTCAACGCCGAGATTCAGGCCGGGCTGGCCAACGCTTACCGCGAGAGCGGATTTCTGCCCGAATGGGCTTCGCCCGGACACCGCGGATGCATGGTCGGAAACAACTCGGCGTCGGTCGTTTCGGATGCCATCCTGAAAGGTGTCACCCCCGAGGAAGACATTGCGACGCTCTACGAGGCGATGCTCGCAGGACGCCGGAAGGTACACCCCACGGTGAGCTCCACGGGGCGCCTCGGACACGAATACTACAACACACTGGGATACATCCCCTACGATGTGGGCATCAACGAGAATGCCGCCCGAACGCTCGAATACGCCTACGACGACTGGTGCATCGCACAGGTGGCGAAAAAACTGGGAAAAACGAACGACGCTGCGATGCTGGAAAAGGCTTCGCAGAACTATAAAAACCTCTTCGATCCCGAAACGCGCCTGATGCGCGGACGCAATGCCGACGGGACGTTCCAGACGCCCTTCAGCCCCTACAAGTGGGGCGACGCCTTCACCGAGGGAAATTCGTGGCACTATACATGGTCGGTATTTCATGACGTAGAGGGACTGATCGATCTGATGGGAGGACGCAAAGGATTCACGCGGATGCTCGACTCGGTCTTCGTCGTGCCGCCCGCCTACGACGACAGCTACTACGGGTTCCGCATCCACGAAATTACCGAAATGCAGGTGGCCGACATGGGCAACTACGCCCACGGAAACCAGCCCGCGCAGCACATGATCTACCTCTACGACTACGCCGGGCAACCCCGTAAGGCGCAGTGGTGGGTTCGTGAGGTCATGGATCGCCTCTACTCGGCCAAGCCCGACGGTTACTGCGGCGACGAGGACAACGGACAAACCTCGGCGTGGTACGTATTTTCGGCCTTAGGGTTCTATCCCGTGTGTCCCGGCGCGGACGAATACGCAGTCGGATCGCCGCTGTTCCGCAAGGCCGTCATTCACCTCGAAAACGGCAATACGATCGAGATCGACGCTCCGGAGAACAGCTCCGAGAACCGTTATGTCGGTAAAATGGCTATCGACGGAAAAGTATCGGAAAGGCCGTTCCTTAGCTATTCCACACTTCTGGAAGGTGCGAAGGTGCGCTTCGAGATGGAATCCGAAAAATAGCCTTCCCATGAAGATTCCGAATCCACATGCTGCCTTCATGGCCTTCGCCTGTGCATTGTTTGCAGCATGCTCTCCGCAGCAGCCCTTCGTAACCTCCCCTGACGGGCGCATCGCCGTATCTGTCGAAGCCGATGCAGAGGCGGGCGTGACCTATGCCGTCACGGTCGACGACAAGCCCCTGATACTGCCCTCGGCGATGGGACTCGCGGCATGCGGAACCTCGCTGCAGGGAGCGACGATAACAGGCGTATGGCACTCCTCCCACGACAAGCTGTGGACAGCCCCTTGGGGCGAGAACAAACGGCACCGCAACCGTTACAACGAAATGTCCGTCGCAGTGCGGAAGTCGGATAAAAGCATGGCCTTCACGCTCCGCTTCCGCGCATTCGACGACGGAATAGCATTTCGCTACGAACTGGCGCAGCCCGATTCGCTGGCCGTGACGGACGAACTGACGGAATTCCGGTTCGCAGATGAGGGTCATACGATGTCGTGGTCCATACCCGGCAATTTCGAGACCTATGAACTTCAGTACCGCGAGCAGCCCGTCGCACGGATTACGGATGCAAACACGCCCTTCACGTTCCGCACTGGGGACGGAATATTCGGAGCCGTGCACGAGGCGGCCCTGTACGACTGGCCCGAGATGGTATTGAGGCGCGACAGTGCGGGGGTGCTGAAAGCCGACCTCGCGCCCCTGCCCGACGGCGTGAAGGCGTACATTCCGGGACGCTTCACGACGCCCTGGCGCACGATACAGATAGCAGACAGGGCCGTAGGCCTGATAAACTCGTCGCTGGTGCTCAACCTGAACGAACCTTCGAAGATCGAGGATACCTCATGGATCGTGCCGCAGAAGTACGTCGGCGTATGGTGGGGAATGCACCTCGGAACGCAGGTATGGACGATGGGGCCGCGACACGGAGCAACGACACGGAATGCCATCCGGCACATCGACTTTGCTGCGGAAAACGGCATACAAGGAGTGTTGTTCGAGGGCTGGAACAAAGGATGGGAGAACTGGGGCGGAAACCAGCAGTTCGACTACCTCGAACCCTATGCGGATTTCGATCTGGAGCGAATAGCCGCCTATGCCCGTGAAAAGGGCGTGCAACTGTGGATGCACAACGAAACGGGAGGAAATATTCCTGAGTACGAAGCCGTCCTGGAAGCAGCGATGAGGAGGTATGCCGAACTGGGGGTTCACACGCTCAAAACGGGATATGCAGGGGGATTCAAAGGCGGTTACCTCCATCATTCGCAGTATGGAGTGCAGCACTATCAGCGGGTCGTGGAAACGGCGGCGAAATACCGGATCATGCTCGACGTACACGAGCCGATAAAGGAGACGGGGATACGACGCACGTGGCCCAACATGATGACACGCGAAGGGGCGCGGGGCATGGAATGGAACGCATGGTCGGAAGGGAATTCGGCAGAGTATCTCACGACGCTGCCCTTCGTGAGGATGCTGAGCGGACCGATGGACTACACTCCGGGAATCTTCGACATCGACTATTCCACAGCGAAGGCCGACAAGGGACGGATCGAGTGGAACGGGCCCAACGCGGAATGCTGCATAAAGACCACGCTGGCACGGCAGATAGCAAACTGGGTGATCATATACTCGCCCCTGCAGATGGCCGCAGACCTGATCGAGAACTACGAAGGGCATCCCGCATTCCGGTTCTTCCGCGACTTCGACGCAGACTGCGACTGGTCGAAGGCATTGCAGGGAGAGATCGGCGACTATATCGTCGTTGCAAGACGGGCCAAAGACAGATACTTTCTCGGGGCCGGAACGGACGAGAAGGCAAGGACGTTCGTGCAGAGGCTCGACTTCCTCGAACCCGGGGTGACGTACACCGCGACGATATATGCCGACGCTCCGGATGCAGGGCGCAATCCGGAGGCATATCTGATCGGGAAGCGGGCGGTGACGGAACGAGATACCATACGCATCGAGATGGCTGAGCGGGGCGGACAGGCAATAACTTTTATTCCGGCAGAGAAATAGAAGATGCCTGTGGCACGGGGAGGCCACGACGGAAAGCCGACAGGGAACAATGAGAAACGGGATCTAATCCATATCAGACCCCGTTTTTCGTATCAGGAACGATGTCGTCTTTTCTTACGCCTTTGTTGCATCTGCCGTTGCTGTTCCTCGTAAGCCCGCGTGTCAGCCAAATCCAATACCGTATCGACAATGCCAGAAATAGGATTGGCGGCATGGTTTTGCACTTCATGTTTCTGTTCCACGTGTTGTTCTGCGACCTGTTGCGCCTGTTTCGGTGCCGGATACAATTCATTGAAAACATTGGCCGAAAACTCTTTTCCCAGCACCGATCCGTTGGCGACGATGCCGTCGTTATGGTCAATGAAAGTCACGCCATAGATTCTGCCGATCGGGTTGATGCGAAAGATCGCGTCGATGTTCTCCACTTTGAGCAACTGCCGAAACTCGTTCCGTGTATTGTTCGGACTCATAGCATCCCGGACTGTCTGTCGCAGCTGGTTGAGCGTCCCGTCCTGCTTCAGCGCACTTTTCGACCGCTCGTAATACTTTTGAAGGGCTTTATAACCGACATCTTTGCCGATACGACTCGATTTGAACGGAGTGCCGATGCCATAGCCGTCGTCGGTCAGAGCGCCGTAGACAATACCCGCATAATTTCTGCCGTCGATAGTTCCCGTACGTTCTTCGACAGAAACGTTAAACAACTCCAACAGGGTGCGGAATTCTCCATACGATGAGCATTTGTAATTTCGCAGGCACGATCTCACGATGGATGAGATCTGCTGTTTGACATTGCCTTCCCTGTAGTTTACCTTATGCAATCCCACCTTGTCGGCTTGCTCCTCACCCTTGATACTCGGATGCAGATTATATTTGCGTTCCAGATCGCGTAATATCTCCATCGAACGTCTTGCTTCGAAATCATGCGGCAGCTTATGTCCGTTCTCATCGACGCGCAACGATACGACATGAAGATGCTGTCGGTCGATATCCTTATGTTTGAAGACAATGTAGGGCTGATTCCCATATCCCATACGCTCCATGTATTCCTGCGCGATTTCCCGGAGCTGTTCGTCTGTCAGCCTGTCCTCCGGTGAAGGGTTCAGCGAGGCATGGAAAACCGTGTTCGTAGTCCTGCGGTTGGCTTCGAGATACGGCATGAAGCTCTCCATGCAGGCGTCAATATCAAGGCGTCCGTGTTTGTCGAACGGTTCGAGCATCTTCTGCCAGAAAAGCACTTCGGCTTCGTCCTTATCCACTTTCTCCTTGTTGTAATGCAGGGCTCCGCCGGGCGAGGAACCCGATCTTATATTCGCAACCACTCCTTAGCCTGTTTTGCGAGGTTCAGAATCTCGATACTCAGAGCCTTTAATTCTCTCGTTCGCTGTTCCAATGCGGCGATCTGATGCGGGATCGCGACGTTGGAAAAGTGCGCGTTGATGGCTTTTACAATCTGGTTATAGTTGTTCCCGAGCTTTTGAAATTGGAAATAAAAGTCATTCAGCCGGGCAACGAACTGAACTTTGGAAGGGTCGCGTCTGACGACAACGAACTCTTCGGCGAAGATTCTTTTGACGATAAAACGGCTGCGGTTATGTTCCAATCCTGCCTTACAAAGCATCTGCTTAAAGCGGATATTCTCTTCCGTGGTGAGTTTGAAATTATACCTGTGGACTCTGGGATCTGTCGTTGTCGGGCGTCCGATCCTCTTTTTCGTGGTTGTCATCAGTCTGGTAGTTTAAGTGGCGTGACTCGGGAACGCCACCCGGCCTCGCAGAGCGAGCACCTTTCGTATGCCGAAAAACTTTTCGGCATACAAAGGTACAGCTCGCTGTTGTCTGGCGACAACAAAAATCCGCGCCGGAGAATCTTTGAGAGAAGTTTTGAAAATCCTCCGTTACGGTTTCCATAGCCGGGTCTGTTCCCGGTGCAATATTACAACCGTTTCGGGGCAAAAAAAAGCCATCGGTGCGGACTGGAGCGGACTGGAGCGGACATCGGAACCGAAGCGTTTTACCCTGTTGTATATTGCGGCAGGATTGATTATTCGGGCAACTGCGCGAATCGCAAAATAAGTATCGGTTCAGACGGATACCCGAATCTTTAACCGAGTATCTGCGCAAAGGAACGAAAGGGCGGCAGACCGAATAATCATCCAATTATTCGTCCAAATATAAGGTAGTATATATAAATGATTTGACAGACGCATAGTTACCCAAACAACCATTTAAACACACAAGCAATGAAACAAGCAAGCATTTCGATCTGCAATCAAAAAGGGGGCATCGGGAAATCGACATTTACGATGTTACTCGCCAGTCATCTGCACTACACATTAGGCTATGACGTGCTGGTCGTAGACTGCGACTATCCCCAATGGTCCGTTCAGGCGCAACGTGAGCGGGAACTGTCGCTCATCGAGCATGACGATTACCACAAGCTGTTGCTGGTACGTCAATTCAAAGCGACGGGCCGCAAGCTCTGGCCTGTGCTGAAATGTATGCCGCCTGAAGCCCCCGAAGAAGTCGAGCGGCTGCTGCAAAGCGGCTACCATCCCCGTATCATTCTCTACGACTTGCCGGGAACGGTCAATGCCGAAGGTGTCATTCGGCTGCTCGCGTCGCTGGACGCTGTCTTTGTGCCCATGAAAGCCGACAAGGTCGTCATGGAAAGTACGCTCTCCTTTGCCCGGAGTCTCACCACTAACCTTGCCCAAGATCCGCCCCTTACTTTACAAAGCGTCTATCTTTTCTGGACGATGATAGACCGTCGTGAACGAACGCCGCTTTACGATCGATACGAGGCCGTTATCCGCAAGCTCGGGTTGTCGCTTATGACAACTCACATTCCTTACCGCTCGAAGTTCAACAAGGAGCTGCTTGCGGACAATACAGGAGTCGGCCGCTCGACACTTCTGGCTCCGGCGCGAACCTTTGCGTGTGAGGCGCAACTCGAAATCCTCACAGAAGAAATTCTTACACTCCTCAAAATCCGATAACAATGGCCAAGAAACCCAAAATCGAAGTAGACGAAAGTCTTGTAAAACAGGTGATCGCAGGGCAGTTACCTATCACTACAAAGGTCACACGGGTAATTCCGGAACAGATCCCATCCGGAACCGCTACGGACGCAATTCCCGCCGAACCGCCCTCTGTTCCGGAGATCGACACAGAAAAGATTCCGGATGAAACCCCGTCTGTGCCCGCAGCACAAGAGCCACGCCGTCGGAGAACACCACCCTTGTCCGATTATGAACGAATGTTTCTCACTCCTGTGGAATACGGCATCCGAGCCACACTTTATGTCAATGCATCGACGAAGCGTAAGATTCTGGAGATACTTAAAAGAATCGGAGGTGAACGATTATCCGCGACATCATATGTGGATAATATTCTACAGCACCACATCGAAACTTTCCGTGACGATATAAACCGGCTCGATCGTAAGCGGAATTTTGAAAAACTTGTTTAACAATGACTTAAAAATTTCTAATTATGCTTTACAGCTTTTTATCCGAGTCCGGTGTCCTCGACATTTCATTACTCGCTCTTGGCACAGGCATTATCGTTTTGTCAATCTTAGGGCTGCTGCACCTCGGGAAGCGACGAGGTCATAATAAAGCCGGACACTTTTCGGAGCAACCTGACGATTGTGCAATGCCTGCCGTGCAAACGGAAAATAGCGATGGATGGCCCTCGATGGAACAACCTCAGACAACTGAACTTGTATCCGTTGTCGCTGCACCTGAAGATTCTTCAAATCTCGATTCTCCGCCTTCCGAAACGGTCGTATCCGAAAAGCAGGATGTGAAGCCGGAGTGTGTTCCCGTACCGGACATACGATGGCGACGTTCGATGACATTGCCCGACTACAAAAAAACATTTCTTGTCCGGGTGGATTACGACCTCCGCGCCTCGCTTTATGTCAGTGCCCCTACGAAACGGAAAATCCTTGAAGTCCTGAAAAAAATCGGCGGCGAGCGACTGACCGCAACATCTTATGTAGATAATATCCTACGGCACCATCTCGAAATGTTCCGCGACGAGATCAACTGCATACATCAAGAACAGAATTACCATAACATCGTCTAAATTCTTTCTGCCATGAACAGCATAATTCTTATTGCCGCCTGCGCCGTATGTCTGGATCAGTTGTTTTTCCGGGGGCGGCTCGCGTCATATGTTGTCGACAATCTGAAAGGCCCGAAGAAAAAACACACCGGGCATAACGCTGCCCCTCACACGCCGAATGCCGGTACTGCACCCCGTCAAACTCCTGAAATTCTCGTGTCAAAATCCTATCGGTGCGGACTGGAGCGGACTGGAGCGGACATCGGCACCGCCCCAGCAGGCGGAGACGCTATATTTGCCCCGGCTTCGGAAGAGAAGTCCGCGATGCAGGGGTGGAACACCCTTGTCGTGCGGCCCTCGATCGGCGAAGACGGCGAACTCTCGGAGCCCGAAGCGCCCGCCGGCGCCCGATTCCCGCTTCCGGCTCTCCCCGCCAGAGCAGAACTCCGTGACGCGGAGGTTCATGCGATGCTCGGAGAGCTGGACTTCGGAGAGAGCGCCGTCATGGGCGATGCCACGGCCGAGGAACGGCAGGCCATCGCCAACTTCGACATCCGGGCCTATGCTTAATTAAAAACGACCTACGACATGAAATGGAATAACGAATACGGCTGACGCCTTTTCCGCAGCAGGAAATACGATGTATCCGGTCGCAGAATGCTCCCAAAGCAGGCTGCGGCCTTTTTCACACCCTTAACCAAACTACTTGAACGATGAAAAAAAGAGCAATTTTCATGATTTTCTCCCTGTGCTCCGCACTCGCCTGCTTTGCACAGGGCAACGGCATGGCCGGCATCAGCGAGGCCACGAACATGGTAACGTCCTATTTCGACCCGCTCACGAAACTGATCTTCGCCGTCGCGGCAATCCTCGGACTGGTCGGCGGCGTGCGCGTCTACTCGAAATTCTCGTCGGGTGACCCGGACGCTTCGAAATCCGCCACGGCGCTGTTTCTCTCATGCGTCTTTCTGGTGATCGTCGGCACGGTCTTACGTTCATTCTTCCTCTAAACGATGGCGGAATACCAAGTGAACAAGGGCGTGGGCCGTCAGGTCGAGTTTCAGGGCGCGCACGTAATGGTTCTTTGGCAAATGCGTCGATAGCAAGACGTTAGGCAAGTGTTCGATAGCCTATCATCGATCGGCTTATCCGAAAGGGAAACCGGACGGGGAGTATAGCCTGCCGATAAACTGATAAGTCATACAGTTACCAAGTATGCGACTGAATCAGGAGATGAAAGATAGATACGAGGATAAAGTCTGGATTGATTGAACGATAGTCCAAGTGGCACAACTCGAAACTGTGGCGGAAGGTAACTACAGACGCCATACTGTAACACACTCGATTCGACCTTGGAGGGTTGGGTGCAGAACAGGTTACAGCACAACTGCGATAAGCAGAAACGGATGAAAGTCGTATCCGACAATCTATCAAAGCTATGTTGCCGAAGAATTAAACGTGGATTGCCTAACCCGGAATGCCGAAAGGCTATTAGGTTTCAGACCTATGAAAATCCGGTATGGCAACGGAGCCACCGTAGTAGTCCGAGCGAGGGAAAGCCTCGTACATGGCGAAGGGTGGCAGCTAACATTTTTAATACAAATTAACGGATAATGTGTGAGACATTATGAGAAATCCAGAGAGAGTATTAAACAGTCTGTCAGAGCACAGCAAAGTTTCGAGCTACAAGTTTGAACGGCTCTACAGGGTTCTATTCAATTCGGAGATGTTTCTCCTCGCCTACCATAATATACAAGGTAGGCAGGGAAATATGACGGAAGGTTCCGACGGTAAAACTATCGACGGAATGAGCCTGAAACGGATTGAAAATTTGATTGATGCGCTCAAAGATGAGTCGTACCAACCAAAACCGGCAAGAAGGACGTACATCCCGAAGAAAAACGGGAACATGCGACCTCTCGGCATACCGTCTATCGACGACAAATTAGTGCAGGAGGTATTGCGAATGCTGTTGGAAGCAATTTATGAAGGTAGTTTTGAGAACATCTCGCACGGTTTCCGACCCAAACGCAGCTGCCACACCGCACTGATACAGGTGCAGAAGAATTTTACTGCGGCCAAGTGGTTTATCGAGGGCGACATTGAGGGATTCTTCGATAACATCAACCATGATGTACTTATCGGAATCTTGAAAGAACGTATCGCAGACGACCGCTTTATCCGGCTAATGTGGAAATTTTTGAAAGCTGGCTACATCGAAGATTGGACATTTCATAGAACATACAGCGGAACACCGCAAGGTGGCATCATTAGCCCGATACTGGCTAATATCTATCTCGACAAGCTGGATAAGTACATGAAAGAGTATGCCTGTCAATTCGATAGAGGCGACAGACGGGCAATGAACCTTGAGTACAAACGGTATTCCAGGAAAATTTGGTGGCTCGGCACAAAGCTGAAGCAAACCGAGGATAAAGATACTCGGAAGGAACTGATTGACGCGATTAAGCAACATCAGAAAAACAGGATGCACTTACCCTCTGTCGATGAAATGGACGAGGGATATAGACGGATTAAGTATGTGAGGTATGCCGATGATTTTATTATCGGAGTGATTGGCAGTAAATCGGACTGTGAGGCCATCAAAGAGGATATTAAGAATTTCCTCGGCGAGAAACTGAAATTGACGCTCTCCGAAGAAAAGACCTTAATCACGCACGGCAATAGAAAGGCAAAATTCCTCGGCTATGAAATCTATGTCCGACCATTCACGGATAAGACGTTAAGAGGTGAGAAATCGGGAGTACTTATTAAGGCTTACGGCAAAAAGGTAGTGTTGGAAGTGCCAATGTCCACAATGCGGGATAAACTTCTCTACTACGAGGCGATGGAAATTCATCAATTCGAGGGTAAAGCGAAATGGAAACCCACAAGCCGGACAAAGTTGCTACATCTGGACGACCTCGAAATACTGGATGCCTATAACAGAGAAATCCGAGGTTTTGCAAACTATTTTTCTATCGCAAATAACAGTTCACACCTGAATTCTTTCAAGTACATCATGCAATACAGTCTGTATAAGACTTTTGCACGAAAGTACAGTACGACAGCCCGAAAGATTATCGCAAAGTATCGACATCACAAAGATTTTGCGGTTTTCTATGAGGACAAGAAAGAAGGAAAGAAGATGCGGGTATTCTTCAACGGGAGCTTTAAGCGTAAAACAACCGCGATGGACGCGAGTTGTGATTATGTAGCCAACACGATTTTCAATACCACTGTATCAAGCCTTATACAAAGGTTAAAAGCGGGTAAGTGTGAATTGTGTGGCGCAACGGAAAACATTGAAATACACCACGTCAAAAGACTCAAAGACTTAAAAGGCAAAGAGCCATGGAAAATCCAAATGATTGGACGTCAGAGAAAGACGTTAGCTGTATGTATTCCCTGTCACAACAAGATACATCATGGGATAATAGACTGAATATGTTAGTGGAGAGCCGTGTGCGCCGAGAGGTGCAAGCACGGTTCGGAGGCGAGTTCTTGGAAACCTACCGTAGAAATACGGCAAGGCACCGGGTTCTTAGCCTACGGCTCACAGCGCAGTACCTCGTGTTGTTCGTCGCGGGGCTTCTGGGCGTCTTCGTCTGCTTCGCCGGAATGTACATGAGCGGCGTCCCGCAGGGCTTCTGCATCCTCTTCGCCCTCGCGGCCGGCCTTGCCGTCACGGGCGGCACCTTCTACCTGAGCCGCCGTTTCGGCTCCTACGGACTTCAAAAGCTCATGGCCTCGCGCCGGCATCCGCGGCGCATCATCCATCGTCGGGCCATCCGGCGGCTGCTACGCATTCGTAACCCTCGAACCGTAAAACCGTAATCCTATGCGCGGAACCTTGAAAACCTCGACCTTGGAATCGAAATTCCCTTTGCTGCGCGTCGAGAACAACTGCATCATCTCCAAGTTCGCCGACATCACCGCGGCTTACCGCGTCTTGCTGCCCGAACTCTTCACCCTCACGGGCGAGGAGTATGAAGCGCTGCACGGTGCATGGCTCAAAGCCCTGAAGGTGCTGCCGGATTACACCGTCGTCCACAAACAGGACTTCTTTATCGAAGAACGATACACGGCTCCGGAGGAGGGCTCCGAGCGGAGCTTTCTCGCGCGTTCCTACGAGCGTCATTTCAACGAGCGGCCCTACCTGCGGCACACGTGCTACCTGTTCGTTACGAAGACCACGTCCGAGCGGATGCGTCAGACCAGTGCTTCGTCCGTCCTGTGCCGGGGCTTCATCGTCCCGCGGGAGATGCGCGACACGGATGCCGTGACGCGCTTTCTGGAAGCTGCGGAGCAGATGGAGCGCATTCTGAACGATTCGGGCCTCGTGCGCGTCGAGCGGCTTACGGAAGCCGAGATCGTCGGCACGGCGGACGATGCGGGGCTGCTGGCACGTTACTTCGCCCTCTCGGACGAGCGGCGTCCGGTCGTCAACGAGGATATCCGTCTCGACCCGGGGACGATGCGCATCGGGGACAAGTACCTCTCGATGCACACGCTCTCCGATCTGGACGTGCTGCCGCAGAGCGTGGCGACGGATTTCCGCTACGAGCGCCTCTCGACCGACCGCTCGGACTGCCGGCTTTCGTTCGCGGCGCCCGTGGGACTGCTGCTCTCCTGCAACCACGTCTACAATCAGGTGATCTTCCTCGACGACCACGACGAAACGCTCAAGCGGCTTGAAGCCTCGGCCCGGAACATGAACTCGCTGGCGGCCTATTCGCGCTCGAACGCCATCAACCGGGAGTGGATCGAAATGTATCTCAATGAGGCGCACTCGCAGGGGTTGCGCTCCGTAAGGTGCCACTGCAACGTCATGACATGGGCCGAGAGCGAATCGGAGTTGAAGCGCATCCGCAACGACGTGGGTTCGCAGCTCGCGCTGATGGGCTGCACGCCGCATCACAACACAGTGGACGTGCCGGTGCTGTTCTGGGCGGCGATTCCCGGCAACGAGGCCGACTTCCCCGCCGAGGAGAGTTTCTACACCTTCCTCGATCAGGCCCTCTGTCTTTTCAACGGGGAAACCAACTACCGCTCGTCGCTCTCGCCCTTCGGAATCAAGATGTCCGACCGCCTGTCGGGCATTCCGATTCATCTGGATATCTCGGACCTTCCGATGAAGCGCGGCGTCATCACGAATCGGAATAAATTTATCCTCGGACCGTCGGGCTCGGGCAAGAGTTATCTGACGAATCATCTGGTTCGTCAGTACTGGGAGCAGGGAGCGCATATCCTGCTGGTCGATACGGGCAACTCCTACCAAGGGCTCTGCTCGCTGATTCACGCCAAGACCAAAGGCCGCGACGGGGTGTATTTCACCTATACCGAAGAAGCGCCCATCGCCTTCAATCCTTTCTATGTCGAGGACGGGGTGTACGACGTGGAGAAGCGCGAGTCGCTCAAGACGCTGCTGCTGACCCTTTGGAAGCGCGAATCCGAGGAGCCAACACGCTCGGAGGAGGTAGCGCTCTCGAACGCCGTGAACCTCTACCTCTCGAAGCTCCGCGCCGACCGCTCCGTCGTCCCCTCGTTCGATACCTTTTACGAGTTCGTCGAAACCGACTACCGGCGGCTTTTGGAACAGAAGCGCGTGCGGGAGAAGGATTTCGACCTTGCCAATTTTCTGAACGTGCTGGAACCTTACTATAAGGGCGGCGAGTACGACTACCTGCTGAATTCCGACAAGCAGCTGGATTTGCTGGACAAGCGTTTCATCGTCTTCGAGTTGGACAACATCTCCTCGAACCGGACGCTGCTGCCGGTGGTGACGCTCATCATCATGGAGACCTTCATCTCGAAGATGCGGCGGCTGAAAGGAGTCCGCAAGATGATTCTCATCGAGGAGTGCTGGAAGGCCCTCACCTCGGCCAATATGAGTGCATATATTAGGTATTTGTTTAAAACCGTTCGCAAGTATTTCGGCGAGGCGGTCGTGGTGACGCAGGAGGTGGACGACATCATCTCGTCGCCCATCGTCAAGGAGTCGATCATCAACAACGCCGACTGCAAAATCCTTTTGGACCAGCGCAAATACCTCTCGAAATTCGACGGCATACAACGTCTGCTGGGGCTGACGGACAAGGAGCGGGCGCAGATTCTCTCTATCAACCTCTCGAACGATCCTAAACGCCGCTATAAAGAGGTCTGGATCGGACTCGGAGGCGTGCAGTCGGCGGTCTATGCCACTGAAACGAGTGCGGCAGAGTACCTGTGTTACACCACCGAAGAGTCGGAAAAGATGCAGGTAATGGAGCTTGCCGAAAAGCTCGGCGGCGACATCGAAGCCGCCATCCAGCAGTTGGCATGCAAGCGCGAAACGAAAACCGAATCTTAATGCCCGCTGCCATGAAACAGTTGCTTTGGATATGCGCCGGCATCCTGCTGACGTTTACGGCCGTGCTCGGAGCGTTTCACCTCTTCTACGATTACGAATACCGCAAAATCCGTCCCCTGTGCGGAGCATGGCATTCGACGCTCGACGACACGCGGCTGGTGATCGAGCCGTGCGGTGATAAATTCCGCATCACCATCACGCGCCGCGGCACGTCCGAAACACATGCTCTGCACTACAAGGATTGCGTCTATTATACGGCCTACGGCGGACGCCGGATCGATCTCTTTTACACGCCCCCGGCCGATGCACTGCTCCTCGTGCCGGGCGACGCTTTCAAACGAACCTCAAAACTCAAAAACAATGAACAGTAACCAATCGACGCCTGCGTCGGCCGTAGCGGCCCTTCAGCAGGAGATCAGAACCCGCACCGAAGTTATCCGCACCTTGGCGGACCTTCGGGAACAACTCGACGCCGACCGTATCTGCGGAGCGTGGCTCTCGGCGGAAAACAACCTCTCGGCCTCGATACGCCGCATCGGCGAGGGCATGTGGCGCATCCTCGTTTTCGACCACGCGCTCTGCTACAAACGCCTCGTACAGGACGGCATCATCTCACTGCGCCGTCACCGCCTCTGGCTCGGGGCCGATGACGGTAACCGCGTGATCTACGATGCTTCCACCGAGACACTCACCATCGGCTGTTACGGACGTTTCGTTCCGGAGGACTGCATCCGGCGGCAGGAAGACGACGCAATCAGTGCCGAAGCGTGCGACTTCAACGAACCGGCCGAATAATGGAGCGTCATTCGGTATTTCCGGGCTGCCCCAGCAAGCAGGGGCAGCCCTTCGGCGGACTCCGCCTACAATTATACGTCCTCAAATCCGACGGCTATGGAATGGAAAGATAGGATTGCACGGCTATTCCGCCGCAAGCCGGAGTGGGAAAGGGAACACCGACGCACGCTCATTGCACGACACGCTGAAGACCTGCTTCGGGAACGGAATATACGCAATGTTACGGACCTTGTGCGACGGTACCGGAAATCGGATCTGACCATTGCCGGAATCGGACTGATAATGAATACAGCGACAGACCGCTTTCTCAGGACGCCCGAAGATGCGGCAGGAAAAGATATGCTGGAACTGATGGAAGCCCTACGCAGGACACCGTTTGCGAAAAAGATCGGGCGCCGCCTCGCGGACGTTCCGGCAGACACCGCCCACTCCCTGCACGGCCTGCTGGCCATGCACACCTTTCTCTTGGATGCCTATCTGGAGCAGCATCCCGACAGCGAGCTCCGGCAGCCGCCGATGGCCGAGGTGCAGGCAGCAGCGCATATCATCGACCGGCAGTTCCGCGCCGAGACGTTCCGCGAGCTGCGCCATCTGGCAGAAACAAGTGGACGTTATATGCCCTCCTGTTACGTCGTGCGACTCTACGATTGGGATACCGATATGGGCCGGTTGCAGGAGATGCGCGGGCGGCTGGACGGCCCGGCATGTCCGGAAGAGCCGCAGCAGGTTCAGCAGCTCCGTGAGCGAATCTGGAAGACAGAGAATCGTATGGTGCGGGAAGCCGAAAAGGTGCTGGAGAGCGATCCGGAAATTCCCCTGCGGCAAACCTACATCGAGAAACTCGATGCCGAGTTGCAGACCTTGGGATGGTTAGCACGCTTCCCGGAAAAAGTCGATAGCCCTTATATCAACCGGCAGCTGCTCGACAAATACAGCATCGAGTCGGGCATCCCCCGCGAAGACCAGTCCCGGCAGATTGAAAAAGCCTTCCGGGAGTTGGATGCACGGCTCGTACGTATAACCGGGCGGCAGCCCTACGCGGACGATCTGTTCGAATCCCTGCGACAGAAAGGCCCGAAGCCGGAGAAACATATTTCCGGGGTGCGGCAGAAAGAAATCAATTCTGCAAGGGAAGAGCAAACCGAACAGCCGGCTTCGGGTCGGCGGATAAAGCGGTGATGCCCGTCTTCGGGTGAATATCCTCAATAACACAATCAATTCGAGCATGAAACAGAAAATCATTCTGCTGTGTCTGTGCCTCGTCTGCACAGGCCGCAGCACATACGCCCAGTGGGTCGTCTCGGACCCCACGAACCTCGCGCAGGGCATCGTCAACTCCACCAAGCAGATCGTCGAAGCCGCCAAGAACGGCTCCACCATGCTGCAAAGTTTTCAGGAAACCGTGAAGATTTATGAGCAGGGGAAGCGATACTACGACGCCCTGAAATCCGTCAGCAACCTCGTCCGCTCGGCCCGCAAGGTGCAGCAGTGCATCCTTTTGGTCGGCGAAATCTCGGACATCTATGTCGATGGTTATAAACGTATGGTTTCCGACGAGAACTTCACGCCCGCGGAGCTGGCGGCCATCGCCGCAGGCTACGCCCGCATCATCGAGGAGTCGGCCGGGGAATTGAAGGAGCTGCAGGACATCGTGAACCCTACGGACATGTCCCTGACGGACAAGGACCGGATCGACGTGGTGCAACGCGTCTACGGCGTTCTGCGGCGCCATCGCGACCTGGCACGTTACTACACGCGCAAGAACATCTCCATATCCCTGCTGCGGGCCGCCCGGAAGCGGGACATGGAGGGTGTGCTCTCGCTCTACGGAACCGACGAACAACGCTACTGGTAATATGGTACGCATGCTTTCCCTCACGGAGAACCTGCATACGATTCTCCGGGTGTTATACGACGATATGATGGCGCTGTGCTATCCGATATCGCAGGTCGCAATGGCCATCGCAGGGATCGGGGCGCTGCTCTACATCGCTTACCGCGTCTGGCAGTCGATGGCCCAAGCCGAACCTATCGACCTCTTTCCCCTTATGCGGCCCTTCGCCGTCGGCATCTGCATCCTATTCTTTCCGATGCTGGTGCTGGGAAGCCTGAACGGCATTCTCTCGCCGCTGGTAAAGGCCACGCATTCGCTCATGGCCGGGCAGACGCTCGACATGCAACAGTGGCAGGAGCGGCGTGAGCGGCTCGAACTCGAAGGCCGCGAGCAGATGCCTCCGGACAGCTACTACGCCGAGGACGAGGAGATGGAGCGCGAGCTCAGCGAGCTGGGCGTGGACGACCAGACGCAGCAGACTCTCGACCGCATGAACGAGGAGCGCTCTTCATGGTCGGTAAAGGGACTTATTTTCAAAGGCTTGGCGTGGATACTCGAACTGCTCTTCGCGGCGGCGAGCGTCATACTCGACGTGCTGAGGACTTTCTATCTGGTCGTGCTGTCACTGCTGGGGCCGATCGCCTTTGCCATCTCCGTGTTCGACGGATTTCAGTCCACGCTGACGCAATGGCTCACGAAGTATGTCTCGATCTACCTGTGGCTGCCGATCTCGGACCTTTTCTCGGCGATCATCGCACGTCTGCAAACCCTTTCGATGCGCCACGACGCCGACCTGATGGCCGAAGGCTACAACTGGTATGTGGACTGGTCGAACAGCCTGAACCTGATCTTCATGCTCGTGGCCGTGTGCGGATACCTCTGCATCCCCTCGATCGCCTCGTGGGTCGTGCAGGCGAACGGATTCGCCGCTTATAACAAAACCGTCTCGAAGATGACCTCGCTCGTAAGCGCCGGAGCCGGATGGACGGCCGGCAAAGCATGGGCCGGGGCCAAAGGCGCCGGCTCGGCGGCATTATCGGGCGGTAAGGCCGTGGGACGCGGCATCATGAACGGCGCCCGGCTTATTTTCAGAAAATAAAATAACCCGTTATTATGGAATTCAAGTGTTTAACGAACATCGAAACATCGTTTCGGCAGCTGCGCATGTACGCGCTCGTCTTCGCCGGAGTCTGCGCCGTCGTTACCGTGGCGGCGGTCTGGATGTCCTACTCTTTCGCCGAACGGCAGCGGCAGAAGATCTACGTGCTGGACAACGGACGCTCGCTGATGGTGGCGCTCTCGCAGGACCTCGCACAGAACCGTCCCGTAGAGGCCCGTGAACATGTGCGGCGCTTCCACGAGCTCTTCTTCACCCTCTCGCCCGACAAGGCGGCCATCGAGTCCAATGTCGGACGCGCCTTGCAGATGGCCGACAAAAGCGCCTTATCCTACTACAAGGTTCTGCAGGAGAAGGGCTTCTTCAACCGCCTGATCGCGGGCAATGTTTCGCAGATGGTCAAAGTGGACAGCATCCGCTGCAATTTCGACCGTTATCCTTACGAGGTTACAACCTTTGCCCGGCAGCGTATTCTGCGCGAGAGCACCGTCACGGAGCGGTCGCTCGTCACGACATGCCGTCTGGTGAACGTCTCCCGCTCGGACAACAACCCGCAGGGCTTTATGGTCGAGGCGCTGAACATCGTCGAGAACAAAGACATTGCGACCTATGACCGCTAAACCGCATTCCCTGCGCTGCCGCATCCGTTGGGTGCGGCGGTCGCTGCGGCGCCGGCACGACACGCTCGCGCCCTGCATCCGGGAACGGATCGTACTCGCGGCGCTCGTCCTGCTTCTCTTCCTTTACCTTTGGCTCCTGTTCGCAGCGGACATGGGATCGGAGTTAGAGATCGGACATCCCGAATTATTACATCTTAAACCGTAAACCATTATGACAGAAAACAAGAATCCATGCAGCGACCCTTCGGCGGAGTTCGAACGGCAGCGCAAACGCAAGGTACTGCTCTTCACGGCGATCCTCGGATGCATCTTCTTCGTCGTGCTGTGGTTCATATTCCGGCCTGCGCCCGTCAAGCCCCAAGAGGGGGCCGCGGGGATCAATACGTCGGTCCCGGACGGCAAGGCGCAGGCCACCGTCGGAGACAAACGCAAAGCCGCGGAACAGCTCCGCAGCGAGGAGCAGCAGCAGAGACGCATGATGACACTCGGCGACAACTCGTTCTCGCTGCTGGACGACGGGCTCAAACCTGCCGAGGAGCCTGCACCGGCGGACAACCCCGCACTGCGGGCCTCCGAGGCCAACCGGGCCATGCAGCGGCAGGTGCAGGGCTTCTACGCCGCTCCGCAGCGCAATGCCGAGGTCGAAGCCCTGAAAGAGCAGGTCGCAGCCCTGCAATCCCAGCTCGACGCCGAGCGGCAGCAGCCCGATCCGCTGGAACTGGCCGAGGAGCAGTACAAGCTCGCCCGGAAGTATCTCGGCGGCGGAGTGGCCGTAGATGAAGAAACTGTTGAGCCGACGAAGCAGCGGAAGGATTCGCGCCTGTCGGTCATGCGGCCCGTTCGGGAAGGTGAGGTCGAAGCCTCGACACTCGACACGCGGGCGGATTTCACCATCGAACGTAACTTGGGATTTCTCACGGCGGCAGGTGATGTCGCGCATGCCGACATTCCGACTGTCAGGGCTTGTGTCGCTCAGACGCAAATCATACGTGCCGGAAGCACCGTGCAACTGCGGTTGCTGGAAGCCGTGCGTATCGACGGAGTGACCATTCCCCGTTATACGCCGCTATACGGTCTTGCGACGATCTCCGGAATGCGGCTGCAAGTCACGGTGTCGTCCGTCGAATACGGCGGACGGATCTTCGCCGTCGAAGCCGTGGCTTACGACCTCGACGGCCAGCCGGGGCTCAACGTCCCGAACTCCCGCGAGCGGACGGCCCTCAAAGAGGCGCTGGCGTCTGTCGGGCAGACAGCCGGCACGAGCGTAAACGTCACCCGTTCGGCCGGGCAGCAGGTCCTTTCGGAGCTGGCGCGCGGAGGATTGCAGGCTTCGTCGCAGTATGTCGCCGGGAAGCTCCGCGAGGTGAAGATAACCCTCAAAGCCAACCATCAGCTATTATTGATTTCAAAAGAATAGAACACACATGAAAAGAGACCTTATTTATCTGACCCTGATTGTTTCCGCAATCTGGGCCGCACACGCTACGGCGAAGGCCGTGCAGGACGGGCCGCAGCAGATCGAACCCCGAAAGATCGAAGCGGGATTCACCAAGACCGTACACATCCTTTTCCCGTCGCCCGTCACGTATATCGACATCGGCTCGATGGACATCATAGCAGGCAAGGCCGACGGAGCCGAGAACGTCGTGCGGGTGAAAGCCGCCGTGCGGAATTTCGCAGCAGAAACAAACCTGACGGTTATCACCGAGGACGGCGGATTTTTCACCTTCGACGTGCATTATGCCGAGAATCCGGCTGTCTCGACCCTCAATCTTACAGTGCAGGAACCGCAACCAGAAAGTATGAAGAAACCGGCTGCTGTGGGCTATCCGCAGCCGACGGCCCCAGCATCCGAAGGCCTGGTGCTGCTGCGCGAAGTAGGCCGCGAAAAGCCCGCAACCGTAAAACGCATGTTGAGCGACATATACCGCCAAAACCGTACGGACGTGAAGGGCATTCGTGCGAAGAAGTACGGCATTGAAGTCGAAGTGTTGGGGATTTACGTGTTCAATGACGTGATATACATTCACACCTGCATCTCGAACGACACGAACATCTCCTTCGAGGTGGATGCGCGGCGGTTCATCGTAGCGGATCGCAAACTCGCCAAGCGTACGGCACAACAGCAGACATCGCTCGAAATCCTGCGCGTATGCAACGATCCGGCAGTTGTAAGGGGGCACCAGCGTCAGCGGACGGTATTCGCGCTGCCCAAGCTTACGATCCCCGACGACAAGGTGCTTTTGCTGGAAATCGTCGAGAAAAACGGAGCCCGCCATCAGACGGTGGAGATACCCGCAGAGGAATTGTTGGATGCGAAACTCCTGTAAAGAGACAGGCGGTCGAACCCGATGCGGAAGTTTTTATGCAGCAGTGGGAATGTTTCGAATCCGTGCGGCGATCTTACAGGAGCACTTTGCAAGAGGATATTCAGACGTGGTTCCGCACGCTGCGGCTCTGAAAGGCTGTTCGTTTCCGAACAATCAGACACCCCGGTACGGTTTTCAGACCGTACCGGGGTGTCTTTCATGCAGCTTGAGGAAACTCAATATTCATCTTCGTTGAAGAAGTGTGTATATTCTGATTATCAGTGTATTACTTCGTAATCAATAAATTTTATACAAACAAACTACACCATCTGAGACGGTCTGACACCATTGACAAACATATTGGACAAACAAACATCAAAATAAGCTATTTATTTTAAGTAAGGAGATTTTTCGTTCTTTTACTACATCATTATTTTGTATTTCTCCGATTAAAAGAGATGATGTCTTTATATGATGAGAATTTGAAATTTCCACCTGTTCATCATTAAAATTCGCATAACAATATGCACACTTATGACAACAGGTATTATATGCTCCAATATCAATACTCTCAACACAACCGCATTCTTTACGCTGATTTTTATCTTTCGATGTTTTAATACTATAATTACATATTTGTTCTATCAGTAGCGGATCTATGCAATGACCATGCTCAATGCCCTGTTCTTCCAGGTGGATTTTCTCAGAACAGCTAACAATTTTAATATTGTACATATTCGCAATTTGCACGAAAGATTCTGCCAAATATCTCATTTCATCTTCTGACGGTTCATTTATATTGATGGGCTTTGTATTTGTTATGGTTTTTTTGTATAAATCCACAAAACTTATAACACATCGGTTTGTATAGCCATTTAACCGCTTGGCTAGCTCATTAAAATATTTAATATGATAATTGACATCGATTTTATTTGTCAGTAGGATTGGATCATAACGCCAAATAACTTTTTCTGGCCCGATTTTCATCGACAACGCCTGAAAGGTGGCTATAACCTCCGATTTTTGGGGGACATAATGCTCTATCTGTTTATCGTATGGATTAATGGTGAATTGAAAATAATAATTATAACCACTCAATTCATCCAATCTATCAAGCATTTTCTTCGGATTTTTTGTCCAAAAGACAATGCAATCAACTACATCAGGAGAGATTTTTATACGACTTATCTGATGAATATTCATAGGATTGCGTACATCTACAAAACCGGCTTGCAATCGGTTAAAGAACCAATCACTGTAAAAAGCAGGTATATCGGTACGTCGCGAGACTGACAGTATCATTGTATTTTTACAAATATTTGTTTTGAGCCACAGGTTTCTACATTTCTCATATAATTATTGCCTTGCAAAACAGGTAATAAATTGTAGTTTGATTCATACATCCTCCAATTTTCATTTCCGCGATAAGGGTCTCCATTGAAATAAAAATATTTATCATGGACAGTCTTTTCTCGCAGCCTCAAGTTCTGTATGACTAGTTTCATCAGTTGAACTCCAGAATTGATAGATACATCACCGTAAAAGTTAATATCGTTAAAAAAGATAAAGTTAATTTTATTGGCAATAATGAAGTCAGTAAGACAATCAGCGAAGTGTTGTCTTTCTTCAGCCGTTTTATATTTTACAACATCCGATAATACATAGTTCAAAACAAGGATAGTTATACCCTCATTATTAAATCCCTCAAAATCACGGAAGATATCTGTTGTATGGAACTCAATATTATATCCCAATGCAGACAAATGTCGTTTGCTCATTTCTTGAATTGGCCTCCAAATATTATTCATATCGTAACCCTTATAGTTAATTTGTGTGCGATATTGACGAGACCGAAGCGATTTGATGATTCCATAAAGTTCAGAGCCAGGACCACATCCTAAAGAAACTACATTTAAAGAAGTAATTCTAGAAAAATTATACCTGTTAATAAAGTGCGTTATCTCTGATGCAAATCTATTGAAGAATCGAAGTACATAGCAATAAGTTATTCTCTCACAGCAATAATGAAAGGACGGGCATCCTCTCTGAATATGATGCAAGCATTCACTGCAATCTCCTTTATTACAGCCATGTTGCTGACAATAATGATTAATCGAGCATGCGCAGCCGTCTGAGGGCATTGCATTAATTTGTGCCAAACATTCTTTTTGTAAATTAATAAATTCTTGCATAAGTTCTTTTATCTGTCTTGACGTGTCAAAGATAATCATTTTATAGATTACAAATTGATATATTAATCATTTTCTTGTGGCTAGCAGATATAAATATCCCATTGGGTCAAGAAAATCAAAATAATCTGTATCTTTGTAGAAGATTGAAGGAATAATTATGGAACGGAAACTTCTTAACCGTATTAAAGTCGTCCTTGCGGAGAAAAATAAATCTAACAAGTGGTTAGCCGAACAGTTGGATAAAGACCCTGCAATGGTTTCCAAGTGGGTAACAAACACAAATCAACCTAATATTGAAACACTTATCCAAATTTCCAAAGCATTGGATGTGAGTGTAAATGAACTATTGAGAACTGAATAACAAAAGAGCAAAAGAATTATGGCAAAGAAGAATATCATCATATTTGATTCACTTGTTGCAGATGTCCGTTCCATTATTGAAGAGGGCCGTCAGCGTGCTTTTGCAACAGCCGGACAGGTCGCCATTCTAACCTACTGGAATATTGGTCGCCGTATTGTGGAAGAAGAACAGCAAGGTAATGCCCGTGCTGACTATGGCAAGGGGCTTATCCCTGCCCTTGCAGATAGACTTACGGCTGAATATGGCTCCGGATATGGCCGGCGCAATTTGGCATATTATCGCAAATTCTATTTGGAGTTCAGCGATTTGGAGATTTTGCACACGCGTGTGCAAAATCTGAATTGGTCGCATATCCGCCGTATTCTCTCTGTAAGCAATCCAGAAGCACGTGAATGGTATCTCAAGACAGCCGCAGATGATATGTGGAGTGTCAAGACACTTGACCGCAATATTTCTACACAATATTATGAGCGAAGACTTGCCGCACAGCGCGAAGATACGGCTATTCCCGCACCTCGGAGTGAATCCGACCCGCTGGAATATATTAAGAATCCTATGGTAGCGGAGTTCATGGGCTTTCATCGGGACAACAACTACTCGGAATCTCAATTAGAACAGGCTCTTGTCGATAATCTTGAAAAATTCATTCTGGAACTCGGCCGAGGTTTTGCGTTTGTGGAAAGGCAGCAGCATATAATTACCGATACCGCCGATTTTTATATAGATCTGGTGTTTTATAACTTTAAGATGAAGCGGTTTGTGATATTTGAGTTAAAGACGCACAAATTGACTCATCAGGATATCGGGCAGTTGGATATGTATGTGCGTATGTATGACGACTTGGTAAAAGGTGCTGATGACGCGCCGACCGTAGGAGTTCTGCTGTGTACTGATACCGACAGCACGATTGCTCGATACTCGGTTCTTCACGACAACGAACAACTCTATGCTGCAAAGTATATGACCTATATGCCAACCGAAGAGGAGTTGCGTAACGAGATTGAACAACAGAAAAGATTCTTTTTGGAGCAGCACGGAACCGACAATCAAGAATAAGAAGCATCGAAAATAGAGACATTTATGACTAGCGAACAGAATAACATCCACTCTCATTTCTTCACGAATAGAGACGGTAATACACTAATCAAAGAATTTGAAGGCGTATTGCTTCATAATCCACATATTCGCAATCTCGATGCTGTTGTTGGCTTCCTTCGAGCATCCGGATACTTCTCTTTGCGCCCATTTCTTGATAATATTGGGAAAGTGCGTGTCCTGATAGGTATCGATGTCGATAAATATATAGCGCAAGCTGCGAGATCCGGAAAATTATTTTTTGGTGCCGAGGAGGATGTGAAAGAGGATTGTCTGCGGAAAATACGTGCTGACATTGGATCCTCTAACTATAAAAAAGAGATTGAAGAAGGAATGTTTCAAATGGTGCAGGACCTTCTTGATGGCAAGTTAGAACTTCGTGCTCATCCATCAAAGAGGATTCATGCCAAAATATATGTACTTTATCCCGACGATTTTAATCAATACACACAAGGATTGGCCATTACGGGCTCGAGCAATCTTTCTGGTAACGGATTAGGAATTTCCCAAGAACGTCAATATGAGTTCAATGTAAAAATGGACAGATATGATGACGTTAAATTTGCCAAAGACGAATTTGAACAGTTATGGAAGGAGGCGGAAGGTTGTGAAATAACAGCAGAAGACGTAAAAAACGCTCTTGACCGAACTTATCTTAAAGGAGATGTTACTCCATACGACCTTTATATAAAAATGCTCATGGAGTACTTCTTAGACCGTGTTATGGCAACTGATAACGATGATCCATTCGATATGCCGGAAGGATATACAAAATACGACTATCAGATGGATGCCGTCATTGAGGGCTATCAAAAACTGATTCGGTATGATGGTTTCTTCCTTGCTGATGTAGTCGGCTTAGGAAAGACCGTCATTGCTACAATGATTGCCAAAAAGTTTTTGATAGAAAATGGACGTGAACACACCAAGATTCTTGTAGTTTATCCTCCTGCCGTTGAACAGAACTGGAAAGCTACATTCAAAGACTTTGGTATCGATAAGTATGCAAACTTTGTTACCAATGGAAGTCTGGATAAGATTCTGGACGAGGATAATTATGATTATTGGAATGCTGATGAATACGACCTCATTCTTGTGGACGAAGCTCATAAATTCCGCAGTCATACGACATCGGCATTTAAGCATTTACAGGAAATCTGTAAAATGCCGCGTATTGAAACAGGCAATATACCGGGTTACAAGAAAAAAGTCATGCTTATATCGGCAACTCCGATGAATAATACGCCTGCCGATATTTATAACGAAATACTATTGTTCCAAGACCCTCGTCGTTGTACTGTTGATGGTGTTGGGAATCTAACAGCCTTTTTTGCACCGCTTATAAAAGAGTTCAAGAAACTGCGAAATAATCCAAATGCTGATATACATGATTTTAAGGATTTGGCCGAACGTGTACGAGATAGAGTAATAAAACCTCTTACCGTTCGGCGCACCAGAACCGACATTGAGAGTGTCCCGCGTTATAACAAGGATGTAAATGGTTTCCCGAAGGTGGAACGACCTATTGAAAGCAGATATGAGCTAAATGAGCATTTGGCAGATTTGTTCGAACAAGCGATGCAGACGCTAACGAAAAAGCTGACCTATGCTCGTTATCAGGCTATTGCATATTTGAAGCCAGAGGCATCTAATGGATTGTATGACAATGCGGAGCTTATAAGCCGCAGTTTGGCAGGTATTCGTAAAAACGGATTGGTAAAGCGATTGGAAAGCAGTTTTCATGCCTTCCAAGTATCGATTGAGAATTTCAAAAAAGCAAATCAGAACATGATAAATATGTTCGATAATGACAAGGTCTTTATTGCTCCGGATCTTGACATCAATATGCTTTTTGAATACGAGTTCTCAGAAGAGGAAATCGAAGAAAAATTGAATGCCAAAGCTGAGAATAACCCGAAGAATGCAATTTTCGGTGCCAACGATTTTCGACCTGAATTTATCGAGATGCTCCGTCAAGACCAAGAGATTCTGGAAAAAATGGTTACAGACTGGAAAGAAATATCGGATGATGACGACTCTAAGTTTGCGAAATTTCAAGAGTTACTTAAACACGAGCTCTTTAAGAGTGAACGTAACCCCGAACAAAAATTGGTTGTTTTCTCTGAATCTGTTGATACTGTGGAATATTTACAACGTCGTATAAATCGTTCCGATGTACTTGTTATTTCCGCAAAGAACAGGAGTCAACAATTTAAGACAATACGTGAGAACTTCGATGCGAACTATAAGAACAAGCTGAATGAATATAACATAATTCTTACTACAGATGTGTTGGCCGAGGGTGTCAATCTACACCGTTCCAATGTTATCGTTAACTATGATACCCCTTGGAACTCGACTCGTCTTATGCAGCGTATAGGACGGGTAAACCGTATTGGTTCTGTTTCAAAACATATATACAATTATGTATTCTATCCTTCAAGAGAAGGTAATAGGGAGATTAATCTGAATCAAATTGCTGTTAGCAAAATTCAAACGTTCCATAGCACATTCGGAGAGGATAATCAAGTTTATTCTCAGGAAGAGATTTTGGATCGCAACCTCGGTAAATTATTTGATGAGGGTATGAAGGTGCACAAAGAGGACTTCAACAAAGAAATTCCTTTCTATGAAGAATTGCGTACTCTCTACCAAACAAATCGTCGAGAATATAATCGTATTGCAAAACTATCTCTCCGTAGCAGAACAGGACGAGAAGCAAAGACAGTGGATGGTGTTACGCTATCCGGTGATACGCTGGTATTTTTGAAAACTAATTTTCGCAAGGTCTTTTTCCTGGTGTCGAAAAGCGCAGAGGAAATATCTGTCCTTGATGCTCTAAACTATTTCAAAGCCCTAAAAGATGAGCAACCGGTAAAACGGATTGATGAACATCATCAGCACGTAGAAATGGCACTAAATGAGTTCCGTATTATCAAAGATGAGGAACTTCAGGCACAAGAGACATCCGGAGAAGAACAATCCAGTATGGGAGCACAAGTCAGCACGGCCATCAGTTTGCTTACTAATTTTATGCGCGAAATAGATGATAGTGATCTGTATCTCAAAGTCGCACAATTAAAGATTCTGGCAGAGCGAGGAGTTATTACATATATCGCTAAGAAATTGCAACGTATTCAGAAAGATTTGCGCAGAACAGGAGGTAAAGCACGAATGACTCATGACGAGGCTCTTGCAGAGATTATAGAAATGGCAAAGAAATATGCACCATATTACATGGCAGAGGAATCTCTTTTGAATGAAACGGAGACCGACGCTGAAATTATTTTGTCTGAAAGTTTTCAATAACAACGAATAACCCATGAATTATAAAGAAGTTATCGAGTCCAAGTATAACCGTGAAGCATGGCAACAGCTTCTTCACGATATATTTTTGAGTAAGGTTACATTTTATAATAGACCTTCATCAGTGCATGTAAGCAGCCGTTTGGCAAAAGAGGCATTCAATCTTGGTCGCATATCGCTATCAGATGGAGAATCCATCGCCATTTACGAAGTGGAACTGACAGACAAGGTGGATATTGAGCGTAATCGTCGAGGCATACGTGATATGCTTACCTCTGACTGGCGTAATATGGGATATGCAGGTGCTTTCATGTTCTGCTATCGCAAAGATGAGAGTGTTTTGCGTTTCTCGTATGTAAGTGAAACATGGGGATTCAATAGACAAGGTGAGTATGAAAAAATATCAACTGATACCAAACGCTACACATATCTATTGGGTGAAGGACGAGGCTGCCGGACAGCAATAGAACAGTTCGGCATATTGAAAAGCAGTAAGCAAACATTAAGCGATATCACAGCCGCATTCTCTGTCGAGGCACTTACCAAGCAATTCTATAAAGATTTGTTTGAGTGGTATCAATGGGCGGTTGACAGCTCATCAAATATCACGTTCCCGAACAATACCGCTACCGAAGATGATGACCGTGATGATATTGAAAAGAAGGTTATCCGCATGATAACCCGTATTATGTTTGTTTGGTTTATCAAACAGAAAGATTTGATTCCTAATCGCATTTTTGATATAGAGTTTCTTGCTACAATTCTAAAAGATTTTGACCCGTATAGCACGACCGACGGAAACTATTATAATGCAATTCTGCAAAATTTGTTCTTTGGCACACTAAACCGTGCTATCAAAGATGAAGATGGCAATACCCGCAAATTTGCAACAGCAAGTAAGAGAGATATTAAAACATTATATCGTTATGCGGAATTATTTTCCATCAGCGAGCAAGAAGTAATCGACCTGTTTGCGGAAGTCCCATTTATGAATGGTGGACTATTCGAATGTCTGGATAAAACTCGCTATATCGACGGCGTTGAGCAATGCTATAATTTCGACGGATTCAGCCGGAACAGTATTCGTTTTGCAGATGGTCGTTTCAAACATAGAGCAGTAGTTCCAAACAATCTTTTCTTTGAACCGGAGAAAGGATTGATATCAATTTTGGGCCGCTATAATTTTACCATTGAGGAGAACTCTCCCGAAGAACAACAAGTGGCTCTCGACCCGGAATTGTTGGGTAAAGTTTTCGAGAACCTGTTGGGTGCATACAATCCGGAGACTAAGGAAACAGCCCGCAATCAGAGCGGTTCATTCTATACCCCGCGTGAGATTGTCAATTATATGGTAGATGAAAGTCTTATTGCCTACCTTGGGGATAGCGAACTTATTCGCTCTATCTTTAATAATAACTTCACATTTGATGAGTCGAAAGTTGATGAGTATAACAAGATTGCGGATAAGTTGAAATCTGTTAAGGTACTTGACCCTGCATGTGGCTCTGGCGCATTCCCTATGGGCCTTCTGAACAGAATGATTGATATTCTGGAACGAATCTCGCCTGATGAAAGCATCTATGACCTCAAACTTTTTATTATTGAGAATTGCCTTTACGGGAGCGACATCCAAAGTATTGCGGCTCAAATCACAAAGTTGCGTTTCTTTATCTCTTTGATTTGTGATTGTGAGAAAGATGTCTCTAAACCGAACTTCGGTATTCCGACACTTCCGAATCTTGAAACAAAGTTTGTTTCGGCAAATTCACTGATTGCTAAAAAAGAGCGGGCCGCACAAGGAATTCTTTTTGAAAATCCGGATATCGAAATAACCAAGAACGAGTTACACGAGATAAGGCATCAGCATTTCTCTGCCAAATCGGCATCAACAAAACATCGTTTGCGAGAAAAAGATCAAGCGTTGCGCGAGAAGTTGGCTAAGTTGTTATCTGATGATAACAATTTCGCGCCGGAAGATGCAAAGCAGTTGGCTGCGTGGAATCCTTATGACCAAAATGCTGTCAGCCCGTTCTTCGACCCTAAATGGATGTTCGGAGTAGAGGACGGTTTCGATATCGTAATAGGCAATCCTCCTTATATCCAGTTGCAAAACAATGGCGGGGAACTTGCAAAGCTGTACGAGCGCTGTGGATATTCGACTTTTGCCCGTACTGGAGATATTTACTGCTTATTCTATGAGCGGGGATGGCAGCTTCTAAAGAACAATGGACACCTGTGTTATATTACTTCTAATAAATGGATGCGCGCCGGATATGGCGAGAAGACGAGAGAATTTTTTGCGACCAAAACAAATCCTGCGTTATTGATAGATTTTGCAGGAGTAAAAATTTTTGAGAGCGCAACAGTAGATACTAATATTCTGCTTTTTGCAAAGGCAAGCAATCAACATAAAACGGTCTGCGCAGTTACGAATAAACAGAACAAAGACAGCATAAAGAATTTGAGCGATTTCGTGCAGCAACAGAATACGATTTGCGACTTCTCAACACCTGACAGTTGGGTGATACTTTCTCCGATTGAGCAAAGTATCAAGAGAAAAATAGAAGCTGTTGGCACTCCTCTCAAAGACTGGGACATTAATATTTATCGTGGTGTTCTTACCGGATGCAACGAGGCATTTATCATTAATTCTGAGAAGCGTGATGAGATCTTGGCGAATTGTCAAACTGACGATGAGCGCAATAGGACAGCTGAACTTATACGACCTATTTTAAGAGGCCGCGATATTAAGAGGTATATATACGATTGGGCAGACGTATGGTTAATCAACACTCATAACGGTATAAAGGGGAGACTTGAGCGTATTCATATTGAGGACTATCCCGCTGTAAAAGCTCATTTAGACCAATTTTGGGATAAAATTAAAGATAGGGCTGATCAGGGAGATACTCCATACAATCTTCGTAACTGCGCTTATTTGGAGGATTTTTATAAACCGAAATTGGTATGGGCAGAATTATCAAGAACAGGCAATTCTTTTGCAATTGATACAAGTAAAATATTGTTAGGTAATACTGGATATATATTAACGGTTCCCTCCAATAATATCAAGGAACTAGGCTATATTATGGCATTTATGAATTCACGCATAGTGCTTTACCAACTTGATAGATTAACAACTCGTTTTGATGATAATGGATGGCGTTGGTTGAGACAATTTGTTGAAGAAATAAAAATTCCCAAGTTTAGCGATAACCCCCAAATATCAGGAATCGCTCTTGAAGCATCAAAATCTAATCAGGAAGACATTAGTGAACAACTAAATAATATCATTTCCTCAATTTTGGGCCTCAACGAACAAGAACTATCTTATATTAATGACTCACTTAAAGGGTATTAATGAGGAGGATTTTTGTAAGCCAAAAATTATATGGAAACGCATTGGCTCTATATTACGATTCTCTTATGATGATAAAAAAGTATTTGGATTAGATAGTACATGCATTGCTACGGGTAAACATATCTCTTATTTGTGCTGCGTCTTAAATTCTGATATGGGACATTATTTGCTAAAAGATTCTCCTAAAACGGGGACAGGCGATTTACTTGTAAGCGTGCAAGCTATGGAACCTATCCTAATTCCATTTGATAAAATAAAGAATGCCTATTCCTAGACACTATACATAATAGGCTCCGATAACCCTCTT